>Ga0228711_1000527_pt1 | contig 47813 bp, 26 predicted proteins | sample MedpolnodulmetaG_2_FD_177996 | JGI IMG/M metagenome (GOLD analysis project Ga0228711, IMG submission 177996) | Root nodule microbial communities from Medicago polymorpha collected in Santa Monica, California, United States - brown nodules | ecosystem: Host-associated > Plants > Roots > Nodule...
TTTTTTTCCCCACATAGAATACAAAATAGATAAATATCTTCCTTTGAAGCTTAACACCTTTGGCTACCTCTTACATGTTAAGTTTAGCCCTTAGGAATTTCTTAGTATGTAACTTTTTTTTTTTTTGAGACCAAAATATTAAGTTATTATTATCAGTCTTACAAATAGTGATAAAAAAAAAAGGAGATAAATCTAATTATTATTTTATAAATAAATTAAAAAATGATTTTAAAAATTGGATATATTATTTGATTTGATGGGACCTTTTTCCTTCCAACTAGAGAATCCTTTACCACTAAATTCTCTTCTTCATTGTTCGGTGCTACAAGGCACGCATCATCATCATCATCGATTAGAAATGGAAATGACAGCTTGTGTTTGTGGCCATAAACCTCCATGGCGTTTGGACGCTTTCTCTCATTGGAAACCACGAAGCCACAAATACCGAGGAGAAGTATCAATGGTTATTAAACGAAGCCCAAAGCGTCTCAAATACACAGATAATACTCGCTTCAACAAGGATGCTGGTTTGGTTTACATTGAAGCTGACCCATCTGGTTCTGACTCATGGAAATTGGAACCTGTTGTTAATCTTTTCAAACAAGGTGCTGTTGGAGTTATCCCTACTGATACACTGTCAGTGCTATCTATCTTCTTTGCTCTTATTATCTCTTCTTTTAATTTTCATAATGTTTCTTTTTCATTTCTTGTCTTATAAAAATAAAAATCAAATGAAAGGAACTAGTAAATTTCATTTTAGTCTCTAAATGTGTCACACTATCTATCAAGTGTTGTCACAGGCACGAACACCAAACACGACATTGACAAGTCAAAACCCATAATAATAATCTGAGAAAATGAATTATTTGAACGTAATCACATTTGTCAGTATCGGACATCAGACACATTTTTTTTATCAGAGGTATGGGTTCTACTGAAGCACAAACACGGACACCGAACATGACATTGACATGCCGAAACCGATAATAAGTTGAGAAAATGAAAATAATTCAATGTAATAACTAAAATGTGTTAGACACATTCAATCAGAAGTTTCAGTACTACAGAGCTACGGTGGTCAGGTCATATAGTCTCTAAATGTATCAAAAATAAAACTAAATGCATCTTTGTTGAGTATGGCTTATAGGTACCGGAGAAGTGGGCAGGGTTGAACAAACTGAGCCAGGGGGTTATGTTACAATATGGATTGTAATATTTAAATACAAGTTGTACAATGTAAATCATAATCATTCACTGATAATAAAAAAGGAACTGCAACTGCTCTGCTGTTGGAGAATTAGGCATAATTAGCCGAACTTCATTAACAAACATTCTGTGTTTACATACTGTGTTGGGCCAGTCCATACATGGTTTAGCTCTTGTTTCAATTGGTCCCTCAAATTAGTCACTCCTTGGGTCGGATACCGAGTTTTCAAAAAATAGAAACATTGTGAGTTTATTGTTTACGTTTATCGTTTCTTTAGTCTTTTGTACCAGGTTGTCGTTCTAACAATCTTCTGGTAGTAATTTGATGTACCAAACTGAACTAATGCAAGACCCATTCAAGGACCAAAGTAACTAACGAAAAACATATTCGAGGGCAAAATTAACTTATGAAGAGACACATTTAAGAATATTTTTGTAACATCGATTAATGCAGGGCCTATAGTGATAACACTTGACACATTGAGAGACTAAAATGACCGTTAACTCTATATTATCCATTTATTTATGAGCAAGTAGGAGAGGATTAGTTTTCTTCTAATCTCTATGTGTTAACAAATTCATTGATGTCATTGTTTTTTTTTTGTCTATACATAGATATGCGATAGCATGTGACCTAACAAACAACTCAGCCATTGAACGGCTACGTAGGTATAATATAAGTTTGTTAATCTCAATTGAACCATGTTTTACCCCCCTAAATCACTGCATTAACCAGGAGTATATTTGTGTTGTGTTGCAGAATCAAGAATATAGACGGTTCAAAGGTGAGGAACACAGCTATCTTGTCTTTATTCAGCTGTTCTTGCGCTACCAATTGGATTTCTATGTAGTGGTGCCTGTCACACGTGTCCAATTACTTTACATCTTATTTAGATTAAATGTGTTGATCACATCATCAAAATTTTCTTCATGTATGTTTGTATTCAGTAATGCTACTTGTTGAAGTCATTGATGATTATGGTACCTCTGTTACTTGTAGCCGCTTAGCATCTTATGCCACTCATTTAGCGACATAGATAAGTACACATCTGGGTTTCCGTGTGGTGATGGTCAAGGCCATGCAAATTTATTCAAAGCCGTTAAGCATTGCTTACCTGGTCCTGTAAGTATTCTCTCGAAAGTTAATTAATGAATTTGTGAGCATATTAATGATTTTTTGTGGGGGTAAATTACATATGTGCGACAAGCTGAGCTATTCTTTATACAGACCATGAACTATCAAGTAGCTTGACATCTATTTCATGGTAATATTTGCCAGGTGGAATAACGCTGCTAAGAATGATGTGTGTATAGAGAAAACAAAATAATAGCTAAAATTTCAACACGCGTGTTTGCCAAAAATCTCTACATACTAATGATTTAACCAAGAAATTCAGAGTTCAATCCCTGAAAACTAACATAATTTCTAACTTACTAATATTTGTCTATCCAAAGAAAAAAATTCAAAAATACTATGGGTATCATGCGAAATATCAAGACATAGGACCTTTACATCTCGTAGTTGTTAGATGAAAGGATGTCAATTCATTTATATTTAGTTGTTGCCGATGTGTATTTAAGCCATTAAGACAGTCTCCGAATAATTATTATGTTGTTAGTGGGCGATAGCTGAGTAGAACTTGGGTTTGGTGCAGAGCTAAACACAGGTGCGGTATGTTTTGTGCTAACGGATTTAGTGACCGCAAGTGGCAGTGGAATAGAGGCTGAATAGCCCTGTAGCAGCCGGCTATTTACAAAGACAGTGACTGATGGGCACTTCTAGCCCCTTTCCGAGATTAATAACAAATTTGTCATGTTATTCAGTCATTCTTATTCATCAGTTGGTTTTTCTCATTTAAACATGTTATCCTCTCTATATTTACTACAATTTGCAATATCGTGTCTTTATGTGGGTGAATCCTATTGTTTTGTTACCAATTCAGTGTTTATGCTGTATAGATATTGACAATTACAGTTACTTGCTAACACTAGTCATGTTTGAGTGACAGTACACGTTCATCTTAATGGCTAGCAAAGCATTACCAAAACAGTGCATAAGGTTTGGGACTACTGCTGCCAAATATGCATCACGGAAAAATGTGGGTGTCCGTATGCCTGATGATGCCATTTGTCAAGCAATACTAAAGGAGATGAGTACACCATTAATATGCACAAGGTATGTTTAATTTGTTGGATCCTTTTTTGTCTTGGAAAAATGATATTTTATTCATTAACGATGTACATTAGGCCAAAAGTAGGTTGAGGAGACCACCCTGAAAAACACATCACTTTGAAATAGCAAGATAAGATGGCACTGTCACACTAATGAAGTGATGCAGATATCTAAAACTGAATGTGATTGAAGTATTATATGATCATTTATCATGTTGTTCTTTCGATTTTTGCAAAATATCAAATATATATCGAAATACAGACTTAGCCCTCCAAAATGCTCTAAAACCCAACTCACAAACAAAGCCCAAGAGTATACACCCATTCACCACCCATTCACATTAGCTTCAGAGCAAAGTTCTAAATGAGGGTAAATAAGTTGGCGGAAAATTCATGATGCAGAAGCAAACAATTGGTCTCGATGTGGCTACATCATCTAACCATTTTTACATCAGCCTATCTCAGGCAGTGAGGCTGTTTTCCACCCCCACCTCAGTGCCTCGGCAGCCACATCAGCCAGTTTTGACAACGTGGATTTATTATTATTGTTGGAAATTCAGCCTTAGTTGTGGTCAGCCCTAGCTGCCTTATTGCGGCATTTGGGTTGCCTTCATTGCAGCTTTCAACACCTTCATTTATGATGGATGTTAACGGGTGGATTTAGTCCCACATTTCCTAAAGACATGGCTTAAGTAGTACTTATAAAGCTTTAGCGGTCCTCAACTTACAAGCCGGTTTCGTAAAGTTGAGTTAGATCCAACCAAAATTGTAAGAATTATCTATCCAATTTCTTTTCAGTATGCCTGCCTATAACCTTTTTTCAGTATGCCTGCCTATAACCTTTAATGTCATTAGGGCATTGGACCCTTATTTTCCATAATTGTTGCACAAGAGTATGGAGCATAATAGTTGATGCTTGTACCTTAATCTTACCCTAGAATTTTTCTTCTTTATGTTAGCATCAAGTTCCTGAACGAAGACGAATGGTTGATTGATCCAGTTATGATAGCTGATACATATGGACCAGAGGTATCACCGTTTCTATTGCATGATTATTTTTCCAGTGTAAATAATTGTAAAATATAATGATTTTAGCCCCTTCCCAAAGAAAAGGGAAAATATGAATTGCAGTTTATTATTTTTATATATTTGTTAGAAATAGGCTGTAAAAAACAAGAAATAGGAAATGTCATGTTCACTACACATTCTATTTACACAGTCATTTTTCTTTACAGATAAGAATTTTCCATTTACATTTTACACATGAAAAATGTGCTTAAAATTGAATACATGATTTTTAGACTATTTATAACAAATCTACTTGGTATGCTTGGCTCTCTCTACCAAACTAAAAAAGTTAGCTGATTTATTATATTCTCTGCTAATAAGTTTTATAGGTTTTACAAAAGATATTAAACCATTACTTCGGTTTTTCAGGGTCTTGATTTTGTTGTTGATGGTGGTGTAAGAGTGGCTCAGTCGTCCACTGTGGTTGACATGACCAAATTGCCTCCCAGAGTCCTACGGGAAGGAAAGGTAGCTATCTATCAATTTGAAGTTTACAGATTCTTAGTTTTTATATGCAAGAACCAGTTTTTAACCATTTTTTTACCCATTGTGTCATTGGAGACCGCTAATATGGATGGTACACGTGAAAACTGATATATATAAAAACCCATTCATAAATTTCAAGTTCTTAAGAGTTCTATCATCAAAATGAAATTGCATCTAGTCTTAAATCCTACTCCCTCCAGTCACTATTATAAGCAAAGGAACACTTTAGGTTCATTGAATAATTAATATAGCTGGTCTATATTATATATAGACTATAGACATCAATTGTTCAATGAATCTAAAAATTGGTTTTTTGCTTATAACCAGATGGAGTACTTGTTTACGACATACTAAAAGTGAGTTATGAACCCAAAATGGTTTTAGCATTAGAGATGCTCTAAGTGTTGGATTGATGTGATCAATACTTTATTATTAGCATCTGTAGAAAGTGATGCCACTTTACTGTGTGAATTCAATAAGAGCTGTCCAAATGGTTTTGACCTATTAGCTAACCCGGCTCACAGGTGGGTTGGATTGCAAAAACTTTAAGTCACTTATACAATGAGATATTTGGGCCATACTACTCAACCCACGAGCTAACATGAGTTTGTTATAACCCATGTGAGGTCAAGTTCACACCGCTTTCTTTGAAATGCCCCATCTTACATGGTGTCTCCCCACACTCCGCCATCGAGCGGTGGCACCACATTTTCCACAATTAATTTCCATAATGTTGCAATGTTTTGTGAGAACATGAGCAACAAGAATATAATTTTTGTTACGTTTAGTAGCATTTCTATTCAAATTGCAAATTTTCCTTATGGTGGTTATTAGTGGTATAGTATGCAATATCCTGTATTCAAATATAATTCATGCCCGTTGCAGTGAACTCAGAAAAGTTACTTAGAGTCATGTGATTTCAGGGTCCAATTTCAGACTGGATGGTATTGGAAGATAATCAGCAAACTGATGGTGAAGAGGATCTAATCCCTGCTGCCATTTGAATGTTAATCACCCTTTTGAATGAAGATTCAGCATCCAAGACCAGTTAATGACAATTATAGGACACAAGGTGGAAAACTTTATGTAAATAAAAACATACTGTTGTAAATGTTGATATAGTTGACTTGTACACTCTTTTTGTTGACCAGATGCCCTATACTTCATAGAGCTATCTGGATTCGTTTTGCAATTAAATAAAATTTGCTGTTTCATTTTTATTGTCAAAATTGTCTATGATTGAACATTTTCAGATATGCCTTCAGTATGTGTTGTGTTCTACAAGATCTTCAACACGAATTCTTATTCTTACTATTTCCTTGCCTTCAATAACTTTTCCCTTTTTGAGAGCTTGAAATGTAGTCTAAACGAAGAGGCTTGGTATAAATGCATGCTGCCTAATTTTCAGAAATGTGAGCTTAAATATTTTCTCTAATGATATGATAATTCATCTATATTTGTTTAGTCCTTTCGTGAAAAACAGATTGGCAACTATGCATTGAGCTGATTAGTTATCACAAGATTTTGTACTTTTTTCTTTAATGTAATTGATGACTCAATTCTATGTGTTGATGAAATTTTGGGATTGACAGAGTATACTTTTATATGAATAGCCTGAAGTTTTCTTTAAACAGTGGATGCGTTGCTTTAGTGATTTGTGTGTTTTTTTTCTTCTTCTTTTCAAGTAGTTTAGTGGCTATAAATTCACCCCTTAAGGTGAATGAGTGGGATGTACGAGGTTTGAAACCCGTCCTTGCATATACTATTTAGTGTCCCTACCAATTAAGACAAGCTAAAATAGACAATTTTATTTTCTTAATCATTAACTTTTGTAATAATTAGAGTACTCTAGTTTATTAAGATTGTTTTAATATTGCTATTTTAAAAAATGAGTGGCTACGGTTCAGACGCTTACGATTCAGCTCGGCCATGTTATCCTAAAAAAAACACTTAACACTTAATTTTTTTTAAGGAAATATTAAAATACATCTACCAACCTTTTTGGGCTCTTGAAATCATGTTAAAATATTTATTTTGAATTTTCTGAAGAAAAAAAAAATAATACCCAATTTTAAAAAGATTCACCTTAAAATAAAAAAGAAATGTGAAAACATTTTCAAAAGTCACAGAAAGGTAATTTAGATGTATTTTCGTTTTCTTAGTTTTCGTGTAGAAAACAATTAAAAAATAATGTTTGAAGTCTTTTTTCGAACAAAAACAGAACCATAAGGTGACTGAACCGTACTCTCTTTAAGAAATATATATATATATTGAGATGTGAAGATTGTTAGGAGGGGGAAAAGACTACTGGTTAGAGGAGAAAAGTTCCTGGAGTGAGACACTAATGAAGAATGGGAGTTTGTTTATAAAAGACATCAATTGTGATTTATCTCCTGAATATTTGTGTTGTCTAAGTAACAGAATCACTTAATTCCATTTGAATTTTCTCGTGTTCTATCACAGAAACTCGTAAACTTCACAGCACAATTGCGACAACGTCGGTATTCTTTATCATGGCAACAAAGAAAACTCAAAACAGCTATCACCAGAAGAACACAAGGTGTGAAAAAAACAATGGTTATAAAAATTTATTAAGAAATTCTAACAAGCTTTCTTAATAGAGTAAGCAAAGCCAACATTTACATCCCCAAAAGTTTCCTGTAGAAGCAAGTCTAACAAAGCCACCAGAATTTCCCTAGATTCACATAAAAATCATTTTCACAGACTCAAAATTTTACCTAACAAACTTCGTGACATCCTCTAGTGCTACTCATAAACTATTGAAGTTACAATTAGATCTCAACTTGTGTCCATTTGTTCTCCGCTTTCAGTTTGGTCTTGACTAATCTCCTCATGTTTCTGTGTTTCTGTTTCTTCATCAACCTTGGTGATTTCTTCTGGTGTCACTTTGTCTGGCGGTGCTGGCAATGTGTTTTCCACCTTCTCTACTATTTCAGTTACCTCTTCATCTGGAAAACGCTCCTCACAATCCTCTATGATCTGCGTAATAATTAAAAGTTAACAAACTTATCATAATAATGCAAGGGACATACATGACATTCAAATGCATATTGTTAGTCTGACAAATCAATACTTTACCCTGAACTAGAATGGGAGAAATCGGTGTCCAGAATCAAACACAACACAACACACTAACTTCTAGGCTTAACAAGTCATGCATAACTTGTTTTTCATAATCATTATTTAACATGACACACGCAAACTTGATGGTCCTGAATTCCATATGCATTTCTAAGACAAAACAACCAGCCAGCAATTACCCCAAATGTGCATTTTACAAAAACATATAACAATTATGATAATGAGCCTATGTCATTCTACAATTAAAATATGAAAGTAGGATCGCCCTGAAGTATGACAACCTCCAAGGTTGTAAGATACCAATACTAATTGGGCAAAAAACACTGCATAATATCATTATTGGTGTAGAATGAGGTTGATTGAAAGAAAAGATACAAAAGATGTACAATGAAGATGATAACCTTGCACGCAAGGCTACCCCAAAGGAGTACCCTCCTGTCACACTAGATAACATCGAGATAGATTTTAAATACATTTTAAGAATAACCAAAGTACCAACTCTTTAACAACCACCTAACAAACTTATCAACTTACTAACTTCTAATAATTAACTCTTAACTACTCTAACTATCCTATATATTCAATATCTAACATAATACCATAACAACACAAGCCAACAAATCAATAATAGTTTCAATTTGTTTCAAAATGGAAATGTATGCAATGGACCTCTCAGTATAACTTCCTAACTTTTTTATGCTAGAAATCAAGTATGTAGGATACAACAACAACAATCAAGCCTTATCCCTCTAAGTGGGAAGTATGTAGAATATGACCATAAATATAACCACCATCTATTAGACCAACAAAAAACTCCACTTTTTTTGGACCCTAGATTGCTTGGTCTATATGTATTCAAGCGCAAACTGCCAAGTCACTATCTTAAAAATCAAATATTTAAGCCAATTTGAATTTAAAAAACAGATAAGAAAAGAGAAGAAATCGTGTTTTAATATGCTTAATTATTCGCAGTACTTTGGCGGTGTTGAATCTGTGTACCCGACATGACCCCGCATTACAGGAGAAAGCTTTAGCAATTATTGTCTATGAAGCACCAATACTTCAGGTTGAGATTGTGTCGTCACGTGTTGGTATGACACTCGTGCAACTTAAGACATTAAGTTAAATTCAATTGCTTGTATTTTCTCAAATTATTATCAATGTATGTATCAGGGTAGTGTCGTGTTCGTGCTTGATAGATTGTTGTAGTCTTAGACATCTCGGAGAGAATACTTTATTTGCTAAAATAGTAAACTGCTCTCAAAAGAATAAAAAGCAGAACAAGAAACATTAATTTTTTCTAAAAGTAATATTAGGTCTTTAAATAGTTAAACAATAAATCTAAGGCCCTACGTAGTTGATGCATACGAAGATCAATTATGTTTGGAAATTTTTGGTTTCTCCTTAATTTACTGGAAACAAACGAGTATTGTTTGAGGGAAGCAAAAGTTGAAGAATACAAACATTAGGAGATCTCGTAGATTAGACAACATGCTTTGCATATGCTCATTAAAATTTATTTCTGAAGGTTAATATGGATATACAAGCTAATTAATTCACTTCTTGGGACCTAGGAAAGCAAAAGCTAAGTCTAAATATTTCCTAGCTAGCTATCATCTTATGGTTCCATAAAAAGCAATTTGGGAACTGATAACAAATATAAGTGGGTCTGGGATATGGATTGCCCGATAACTGACTTTTTTTTCTTTTTTCCCCACCTTAAATGTTTTTAAAAATCAAAGTACTATGTTTCCATCCTTGCAGATTATAACAGTTTCTTATATATTACTAATTATTATGTATTAGTTCACTGCTAAACGATATTTTTTTAGATAATAAGGAAACAGGAATACTCTTGGGTTTAAGTTTTTGTAATAGTCAATCATTTGGTGAGCATTTTTCTATCTAATAGGAAAAGGCTTTCATTGGTGTTGAGGTTTAACAAAAAATATAAATTACATTATAATACCTGATACTTATTCATTATCAAAATTCAAAAAAACTCGAGTTACTAGTAATCAGTTAAAAACAAAGATTTGAACCCAACACTTCAGAGCAGAGCTAAACACATATAATAGGAAAAACATATTGTGAAAAATGTGGAGACAGATTAAGAAAATGCAGAGCTAATATGACATCTAACAGATTACTCAGGCATGAAATAAATGAGAAGAACATAGTTGTGATACATACATGATATATTTCAACTTCAGAAGCTGGTCTGATGTTTAACACGTTCAGAACCTCCGCCTCTGACAGATCATGCTGTTTAATAACTGTGAAATACTCCTTGACGCTCTCTCTTGTTTGAGAAACAGCGGGAGTGTTAACCAAGTAATCATAAACCTGTAAAAGATGCAACACAATAATCCACCAATAAAACATAAAAAATCATTACTATCTATTGGCGAACAACTAAAATCACGAATCGAAAAGAGATTTGTTGTCTCATCAGAATAACAAACCTTGTACTCAGACATTGCTACTTTGGCAAGAACCCTAGATGGATCTTTCGAAGCTCCTTTAGCTCGTAAGAAATCAAGAACCTCAAAATTTGTTAGTGCACCGGCATTGTTCTCCAAGCTATGAAAAAGAACATTAAACATCAATAATAACTCATTAAAGAGATAGACAGATAAATTTGAAACATTTGTGCAACAAATTTGACAATAATGGTAGTGACATACATTTTCATCTCGAGCAACAAATAAAGCCTGTCCTGAAACAAAACAAAATAAGTAAACAACAGAACGCAGTTAAAGAAATGAGTTTCTGCAAAATACAACAAACAATACCTATGAAGCACTGACACAGACACAGACACGGACAACGAACACAACACTGACACTTCGACACCGATGAAATTTTGAGAAAAATGCATAATTCAATGTAATCACTAGTATCAGTGTGAGCAATTGGAGAATCAATTCTCAATCCCCAATTTTTGAACCCTAAAGAAATTCCGAATTGGAGAAATTAGAGGATGAATTGGCTTACCTTGGCGTTGAACTTTGAAGAAGAGAGAAGAAGATACTGCAGATGAGAGTGGAAGAGAGAGTTACAAAAGAGGAGAGAATAACCTGGGCCAGTAAAAAAAAAAATTGAGTTTTTGGAATTTTAAAATTGTTTTCTAAAATATATATTTTTTATTTATTTTCTAAAATATATGTTTGAAATGGAGATTTTTTTAAAATAAAATATATAAATCTGAATTTACATTCCCTACAAAAAAAAAATCTGAATTGCATTGATTTATTTTATTTTTGGAAAAAAAAACCTGGTCCTTTATACAACAAACAAAAGACATAAAACATCAGGATCAAGGAAATACATTGAAAATAGTCATATTCATTTAATATACTTCTACATTTAAAAAAATCCATGAATACTTTTAAATTAATTACTCTTTATTCCACCAACTTACTTACTTTTAATATTCTCTCATAATAATTAAGGGTACAGATGAAATTTAGTTTCAAACATACTTGAAACTTGGTCAATATTTCTTATAAAAAGGACCAAAAAAATTCTCACTTTTGTTTCTAATAAAAAGGACCGGAGGGAGAGTATAATCAACTCGTTTTGTCTAGGTAAACTCGACTTGTAAACTCGATTCGAGAACTCGTTTTAAAAGTTTTTTAGTCTTAGGTTGCATCTTGGAATGTCACAACTTCCAATATTTATACAACACTCTCAATTGACGAACTTTCATTGTTTATGAGCATTGCAAAGATAGAAATAGAAAGTTTGTGATTGTTAATCAACTTCTTTGACTAATTACAAACCAAGCTAGCTTCACTACATCTTTGGCCAATATATAAATGTGAATTCTCAGCCTCATTCATTCCATGAGATGCATCATTCATGTTTCTTGGCACCTTCACCTCATGGACATTACAAGATTAAAGAGGATCCATCTTAGAAAAAGCCTTCAGGGATTTCTACTTGTGGAGGTTTGGTTAGAGATTCTCATATTATGTAGGAAGAACTTTGGACCTTTTACATTGGAATAGATATGACGATTGACGAGTAAGTTGAATAATAATAATCATATCATCTTTGTGATGGACTCCTTGATGGTTGTTAAAGGTGGTCTCTCTCTCCATCTTGCTGGATGGTATCTATCCTAGTGTGTAGACTTGTTAGTGAATCTCAAACACTATTTATATTTTAAATGTAGTTCTTTGATGTTTTTCTTCCCTTGCTCTGAAACTTCTATTGGAAGATTATTTACAAGGGACAAGTTTGCCTTATTATTTTATTCATTTTTTTTAAGGGTATACATATATACACATTCCGCCACTGTTCTTTATTTGTCTTCCAAGTTGAAGAAAAAAAATAAACGTTATAACCACCACAGTTTTCATTCATTGTTTAGGTTAAAATAAGACTTGTTCCTAAATTCATCCTGGGAGGAAGCAAGCATAAGAAAAATGTTGTCATTTTCAAAATTAAGGTATGCTGTCTCTATTTCAATTCCCAACAATTTGTTTCTACTGATCCCCAATTCTCAAGCTAGGTTATCAGCCTGATATCGTAACCTTTCATTTTCACGATGATGTTAAAGCGAAAGGATTTCACCTGGATCAGGCAAGTTATGGAACTCTGATCGATGGATTATGTAAAATAGGAGAAACAAGAGCTGCCGTGAAATTTCTTAGAAAGAATGAAGAGAAATTTGTGTTAGGACTAATGTGATAATGTATAGTGTAATCATTGATAGTCTATATAAAGATAAACTCGTGATTGATGCCTTTCATTTATATTCTGAAATGGATGTCAAGAATATTTTACATAATGTTGTCACTCATACTACACTAATATATGGCTTTTGTATTGCGGGTAAATTGAAACAAGCCGTTAGTTTTTTCACCGAAATGGTTTTGAAAAACATCAACCCTGATGTTTATGCCTTCAACGAATTAATCAATGGTTTATGTAAGGAAAGATATATGAAAGGACCTAAACATGTTTTAGCTGTTATGATAAGACAAAGTGTGGAACCAGATGTTGTGACTTATAATCTTTGGTTAAAGACGTGATTAAGGCCACATATGTATTCAACTCTATTGCCCGGAGAGGAGTGACTCCTAATGTTCAAAGCTACAATATCATAATTAATGGATTATGTAAGAATAAATTGGTTGCTAAATATGTGATTCTCTGCAAATAAATGAATTCGAAAAATATGACTCCTAATATTGTAACATACGATTCACTTATTGATGGACTTTCCAAATAAGGGAGATTCTCTGATGTTTGTGATCTTATGGATGAGATGCACGATAGAGATCAACCAGCTGACGTTATCACTTACAATTCTTTTCTTAGATGCTTTGTGCAAAAGCGATCATGTGGACAAGGCGGTTGCATAATTGAGGAAGATCAAAGACCAGAGAACTCAGCAAGACATGTATAAATAGACAATACTCGTTAATGCCTATGCAAAAAAGGAAGACTTAAGGATGCACAAGAGGTTTTTATGATACTTCTAATCAACAATTATCATTTTGATGTAAGGATGTATACTGTGATGATTGATAGGCTTTGTAAAGAGGTTTTTTTGTTTTTTTTATTTTAATGAAGCATTGTCCCTACTTGAAAAATTTGAAGACCAACGGTTGCACCCTCAACCATGTAACATGTAACATATGAAACTCTTATTTGTGTTCTGTTCGAAAATGACAAGAACTATGGACTACACTTTCAATTTAGTTTTTTATTAAAGTTTTCAACAGAAAGCGGACTATTTCAACAGAAAGTTTTCAACAAAATCTTTTAAGAAATGAATAAATATTTTGCTGATAACATGACACTAAGGATTAAGGAGGGAAAATCATTATATACTAATACAGAAACTATTTGGAAAAGGTTCAGTTTTTAAACCATAAAAACCCAAACTAGAAGTGAGACTATATAGTATCTACAATTTACAGTGAACACTATATATGCCAAATTTTTAGTCTACTGTATGATCATATTTCAACAAAGGCCATCAGTGCCGCAATCTATATCTATCCATCCAAGTGTATTAATACCCACAAATATATCCTTTTTTGTACAAAACTATTGCGCTTTTGTCTGACTAGTCTCTCATTATATAAGTAAACATATAGGTTCAATTGTTCTTTATACGCACTTCCTGAGCACTTGTTTGATTATATACTTAAACATTGTAGGAAAAGAAGCTGAGAGATGCAGCTAAAACGGGTAAGAAAAGAGACAGAGATGTAAAACAGTACAGGATGAGCACATGTGCAGGTTTGATTAAGCGACTGACTGATACGATCACACTTTACTGACCATTTAATTCAGAAGCTAAAGCAATCGTATAGCTTTCTATACTGAATATGTAATATGTCGGAATAGAAAAAACAGAAGAGTGTAGCTTCAATAACAATATGAAGCTAACAGTATCTGACTTTAATAAAAAAACTAAATTGAAAGTGTAGTCCATCTTCATTCTTATGCGTGACAACAATCTTCATGTAGGTTACATGTGTCGGTTTCAGACACCAGCCACGCCTTCGTTCAAAAGTGTCGATGCAACAGAGGTTTTTATCTCACACACATGCACACTTATATTTCCCTCATGTCTAATTCTTTTCATTATAATCATACAGTTCCTATTTGTTAAATCCACTTATCCAGTATTGGATCTCTAGGATGTAATAACATCATGTGTTACATTCATGATGGCATATCATCACGAGTTGATTGATTAACCCTTACAACAATGTTCACATAGGTTGCAAGCCGTGGTTTGCCGTTTGGAGGATATCAAGATATCAGAATGTGTTCTTTCCATGGAAGACAATCATAAGATAGAAGGTAGTGTTCTCTACATATGTACTGGTGCAGATTCATCCTTGAGGTATCCCCCGTATACACTTGTATTTGTCTATCTGTATGTTTTAACCCCCTACAGCTGCCACTGATTGAGTGATATTAATATCAAGACTTGATCATATTTTATTTGCATCTATTCAATAGTGTTCATTGCACAATATTCTACTTGCTGCATTCTTTAACGAATTTTGGACCAGGCCACTCCTTAAAACATCTAGTCTCTGTGCCAACAATTCTTTCTTTGTCCCTTTCATTTAATATATGACCTGAGTGTGGAGACTGTTGAGAATTTCACATCGACCAAAGATATGACGTAACTAGTGCTTATAAGGCTTGAACAATCTTACAAACCGATTTTGTGGGATTAAGTTTGATCAAGCTTTCCTCTTCAAAAAAAAAAGTTTGGTCAAGCTTAAATTTTAAAATGAAATTATCATATTCGATACTTTCGACGTGGAAATGTAACTCTTTTCATATTAATGTGGAGAGGTACGATGATGATCAGAACAACAAGAGCAAGGTTTATACCTTATGCTATTGTTGACTGTTTATATATATCTCTCTCTCTCCCCTATATGTGCAGGTTGACAACATAAAATAATTTAAAAAATTGTTTCACTTTGGACTACTTTCCAATCGAGCCATGCATGTTAGTGGTAACTCATTCAAAATCTTGTTGGTTGTTTCATTTTTTTTTTTTTGGGCTTAAATATTACACACGTTCTTGCAAATATGCCTCGCTTGAGTTTTGGTCCTTGTAAAAAAAAAAATTTGAAATCCGTCCTCGCAAAATTTTGTCTTTTAAAAAAATCCTTGGGCCTATTGAAACTGCTTGGTGGCACTTAGGTACTGACATGGCACATACTGACTGTGCATAATTGCCCAAGTGGCATCTGACGTGGCATTTAAATTAATTTAAAAATGTAAACAAAAAATGGAAATTAATTTTTGAAATAAAAAAAATCAGTTTATTTTTTTTAAATATAAATATTTAGATTTTAATTTTCCAAATTAAAAAAAAAAATTAGAAAATTATAAAAACAAATTCAAAGTTAAAATAATTTTTTTAGGAAATTAATTTTCGTAAATTAATAAAAACAAAAAGTTACATAACATTTTTTGAAAATTTTTAAAAAATTAGGAAGTTTATCTTCAGATTTTTCTTTCAAAATTAAATAAATTAAAAATATATTTTCAAAAATCTGGAAAAAAAAATTCAGAATTAAAAAAATCAAAATATAAAATTTATTTTCCAAAAATTAGAAGAAAAAAAAACTTTTGTTTTTTAAATTAAAAATATTTTTTCTAAAAAATTATGGAAATTAATAATATTTTGTTTTCAGTAGAATGTTGGTTGTTCAAATTTACTTGCTACTCAACCAAGATTAATAATATTTGATTTAATATAATAAATACTTCATCCAATAATAATAATCGATTCAAATAAAAACATTAATTTAAAAAATATAAAATATTTATATCAATATATAATATGTATAAAATATTTATATCAATATATAATATGTATAAGATATTTAAAAAAATATATAATATGTAGAAGATCTCTTGCAGAGCACGTTTCTATAAAATTTGAATGAGCATGTTTCAAAGGTTTACTTGATAAATATAATATATATAGGAGATATTTTTTAAAAGGATTTTATTTTTAGGATTCTTTAAACAAATAACTTATAAAAACAATTATTTAACATTATTATTTAGATTCTGTTAAAAAATATATCTAGCAATATTGAGACATTGTTTATAAGATATGTCACAATTTTAATGTCTAAGCATAAGTAAGTGTCTATATATAGAAGAAAAACCCTCTCAATCAATAAGATACCTTCCATCTTTTTCTTTTCTGGTCAAGTTTTCTTTCATCTTGTTAGTACCATAGCAAGTTAATATGATTATTTTGTTGCTTCTTGTTCTTATTGGGTTGAAGACAACGGAGACTGGTATGCACTTTGTCTAATCTTGATTTCTATTATGTCTTCTTCAAGAAACTTTTTATGTTGATCTTATATAAAACAAAATTGTTTTAAGTCCTAGAGAATACAAAAAGGTTATATGTTTTTCACACTAAGAACTAAAAGCATATAATTTAGGCGTTTTATTAGAGGAAGCTTGTTTAATTTTTTGTCATGTAAAAATTTATTCTTTTGTTTTTAGAGCTCTAAAAATTATTGTTTTGAGGGAATTTATCTCTCTAAGTATGAAATTGCTATCTTTTTTTACCTTGTAAATTAAGTGAATTTACTCTTTGGTTTTCATTCCTCCAAAATATACTTGTCCCATATAAAACGAGTGAAATTTAGTTTTTGTTTCATTAATTATTTTCTTTATGATTCTTTAGCATAATCACGAGGACCACTTTCATATTGAATGTCAGCTAACATGTTCAAATCACCTTTCAATAGACAACAATTAGTTAATGGATCTCTAACAATTGTATGACTTAGCAGTTAGCATAGTAATTGTAGCTTTCAAAAAATAAAGATTTTTTTTTTTGCCAAGATGAAAGTTAAAATTTACTCCTTTTACTTTTACTGAAATCAAAGACATATTTAACATATTTTTAGAAGGAACAAAATCAATGTGAACCAACTTTATAAAAATAAATATCACAAACGTATTTAACTTGTATTATTATTTTAATTTAATGCAGGTGCACAATCAATAGGAGTATGTTATGGTCGAGTTGCAAACAACTTGCCTCCTGTTGGGGAAGTAATAGATCTTTACAAATCAAATAACATTGCAAGAATGAGAATATATGATCCTGATCAAGCAACCTTGGAGGCTTTAAGAAACTCTAACATAGAACTTGTCATTGGGGTTCCTAATGAAAACATCGAATCAATTGCCAACAGTGTTTCATCGGCTAATGATTGGGTTCAAAACAATATATTAAAGTACTCTAAGGATATCAAATTCAGGTACATTGTTGTTGGGAATGAAATAGATCCTAATATTGATCCAACATCAAAACTTGTTCTACCTGCAATGCAGAATATTAATACAGCACTTGCATCTGCCAACTTACAAAAGCAAGTTAGGGTTTCAACTGCTATTCAAATTGGATTGTTGGGAAGTTCATATCCTCCATCAGCAGGAGCATTCAATCTTTCTTCAATTTCATATATAACTCCAATAGTTAATTTTCTAGTGGATAATCAAGCACCACTTCTTGCAAATGTGTACACTTATTTTAGCTACATAAGTGATCCAAAAAACATTGACCTTTCATTTGCTTTATTTACTTCACCAAATGTTAAGGTGATTGATGGAAATTATGAGTACCAAAATTTATTTGATGCAACATTAGGAGCACTTTATGCAGCTCTTGAGAAAGTTGGTGGTGCAAATTTGGAAGTAGTAGTATCAGAAAGTGGATGGCCTTCTCATGGTGGTGTTGCTGCATCTGTTGAAAATGCACAAATTTACTATGAGAATTTGATTAAGCATGTTTCTAGAGGGACTCCTAATAAACCTAATCAACCATTGGAAACTTATTTATTTGCTATGTTCGATGAAAATCAAAAAGAGTTTGATGAAACAGAGCGACATTATGGTTTGTTTACTCCTAATAAACAACTCAAGTATCAAATTAGAGAAGGGATATCTTCGTTTACAAGTTCATCTTCTCACCAATCTGGAAAAGGATGCATATTTTCTCTGTGTTTCTTCTTATTATTTCTTTACTTTGTTTAAGAAGTAGGCATTTTTTTATTAAGTAAGCATTTTTTTTTTATATCTCTTAGTTTAATATTTATTTTTAGACATATATTTATTTTTAGACAAGATATATAATTTATATTGAGTTTTTTTTTCCTTCGTAGTATTAAATTTATATTGTGATCTATGAGTGGATTTGGCGAAATAATATTGTGAAGTTAATTGGTATTTTAAGACGCTATCTTAGGCAAACATATTATGTCAAAAAAGTACTTTTTTTCATTGTTCAATTTTGATCGCTAATTTCAATTATATTCTACTTTACTTATTTAATGAGGAAACAATTTTTTTTTTGAGGAAATTGGTAAAAAAAATTATTAAAAGGCAATGTTTATTATTAGACAAGATTATTAATCTATAAGTAAATTTCTAGCCACTAAACTACTTGACGAAAAAAAAAAAAGACAAGATCATTCATTTACTTTACTTTATTTTCTTTTTACGTTTATTTTAATTCGTCTCCTGAACTATTTTGTCAACATCTCATCATAATTTTTTGCGATATGATATGATTTGCACCATATCATTTAAATTTCCATGTGTGTCACTCTTCATATTGCAATTTGCACTATTGCTACACTTATATTCAGTCTTTTTTTTTTCTTCTTCTTTCTTTCAACGTCGTTTTATAATATTCTTTAAACTCATTATAACGGTAAATTGTAACATTATTCTGCCTCATAATTTTTTCCCAATCATATGGTATGTTATATGCTGCTGATATCATTTGATAAAAAATAAATAAAAAATTCACCTGTAATCCAAATCTTCACAAACTTCTTTACCACAACATATAGGATTTCATCGAACTGATTATGGAGTCTTCTCGAGAAGAGCGCTTCAAGGTTTGTGTTTGTTTATTTGAAGGAGAGATAATAGTTTTATGTTGAGCATTTTAGATTTATTCAACAATTTTCAGGGAGAATTTACAACCTTTTGATACGCCGCAAGTGTACGGCTATTATCAGTCTGGGTATAAAAGGCTGTCGGATCATAAATTGGAAGCCTTGAAAAATTTCAAAATCAAGTAAAATAGAAAAACAATATTCTGTTACAATCCTATAGTTCACCAAAAATTATAGGATAAATGAGCATTTTCTGTAACATTCATAATGAACAAAGAAATCATGAAGATGATAAAGTCAAAGATCACACTGAAGAGCACAAGGCATATACAACAAATTAAACAAAAACAAAACAGCACCACTTTAAAAGACAAATTTCATAGACATTATACTTTGCGGTAAGTATTTACTTAAGAATCCGAATCATTCAAAAGAAATTGCAGCTTCTATAGGTTCATGCTCAAATAATTTGCGATAAACAATTGGAACCATAAATGAGAGCAAGGGAGATAAGGAGGGAGTCCCTGCAACCCTAGCCAGACATAGCAGCATCATCCACCACTACTGTTGTGCGAGAGTTCCTCCATCTCTCCACCATTTGTGTCATGTTCGGTCATCACTAGTGTAAGAGAAACCGGCATGTTGAAATATATATTATTTTCTTTTATTATTATTCTATTTTAATGGTAGTTTATTTTTCATTATATTATATCACTCCTTAAATTAAAGAGTTGATAAGTTGTATTCTCTCCTGTAAAAGGAGCACCATTTCCCTAGGAATTCCAATATATTCGAATAACACACTAGATAAACCAGGGTCTTTTCTATTTTACTCTGGTAATATTTATTAACAATTTGACCATTTTTGTTTATTTTTTGACTCCAGATCATTTTTCTTTATTAAATAACCGAAAATAGCTTCTTTTGGAGTAGTAAAACACTATACAGAATTTTATTTATAAATTAGTCCCAAAACACACTCATACATTACATATTTACATTCGGAATAATTGCGCAAGCCCCTCTCAAAATGGGGAAAAGAATTATTTAGGAACATCTAATTTCTGTTCTGAACAGGCAATTTGAGAACATCTAATGAGCTCTCCTTTTCTATAGATATCCTTCTTAGATACATTTAAAATTCCAGATTGCTCCTCAACTTTCTTTATCAGAAGCTTCAGTAATGGAACCTTCAATAGAGTTTTACGAGACCCCACCATTATCAACTTTCTCTGTAATCACGAAGCATGCATACCAATTACTTATAAGAGAAGTCTTTTAATGTTTTTTTTACTGAACAAGAAACAGCTCTAGAAAAACAAATTTTCGAATAAATAAGTAATAACATTCATTTGTGCAGATAAAAAAAGAATTGCCATCTCCTTCATTTTATGTAGAATGTTCTGCCTTGAGAAAGGTTTCATGATACTAAAACCACTTGGGATAACCAATTAGTAATATAGCCAAAGCACAAACCCAGTTTGGTAACTTTGTTTATGAGAACTTATCTAAGATAAATATTTAGCTCCTAACTTACTAAACGGCCTAAATTCATAGACTTGTATGCAAACGCTATATGACAGAGCTTCTAAAAATGCTAATATGCAGTGAAAAGTAGAAAGAATTTGAGCAAAACAAAACTACCTTAGCACGAGTAAGAGCCACATTTATCCTGTGCCAATCTCCGAGTAGAGAAGCGACACAGCTTGTTGGGTTCTCACAAGAACGTACAAAAGATACTAATATGCAGTCTTTATCTCTACCCTGGAGAAACAGATGACAAATTTATGAGGATCTTTCTCTATGTATATCATGTTCCCTAAATAACAAATTGTAAATGAGGTAAAAAAACAAAGCATACAAACTAAGGTATGCCTTCAATATTAGTGAAATGCTAACCACTCTGGACAATTTATGACATTTTTATTCGATTAATCTCTCTAAATGAAAAAATTTAAACAGGAATTAAAAAAAGCATAGTTCTAAGGATAAGAAAGATATTAAACCCTTCTAATTTTTGCTCCAGCTTTACCTGGTATTTGTCAATGGTATGTATCTCCAAGGATGTTATGCAAGTAGCATGCCGGATGAGGTTTGCCTGTGAATTATAGGGAGTAATAATGCCAATGTTCTCTCCTCCAATTCCATTTTTAACCAATTCCTTTGCAACCTGCATTATAAAATGAATGAGAACTGGACTACATGCACAAGGAGGTCAAATGGCATGAATATTTAATCAGTAAAGGGAAAAGAACCAAGTCGGACATTTGAAAAAAACTGTTCCACTCTGGGATTGGGACTGTTTCTAGTAACAGATGGGCACCAACATAATTACATGGGATGACTTCGGTCCCAAAATAATCAGGTGAATTGATGAATAAAGTTCAAAAAAGTAATGAAACAAGTTTTTATATCGACCAATATTATCTCAAGGTATAATAACCAAACATGGAAGAATTAAGAAATCATTTGATAAAAACAAAAAACATTAGGCCATTGACGAAGAGACACTAAAACTAATATATCAGCTATTACATGTTTTTGCATACAACCCCATCCTTAAAATTGTAAGTATCACAATGATTTATTATTATGTGTTACAATGATTTACCACAATGATTTAGTATCACAATGGCCAGTAGATCCATTCTGTTTCAATTTTGTTAGTGTTGGATCAGTCTGTAAATATAGATATAAAGACATTGTCTTGCATCAAAAATTCATTTTCATCATCAATGAATGTAATGATTGTTCCAGAATCTCTCTGATAGAGAATGATCCAGGAATGAAATGGCATTGTTTTGTAAAAACATGTGAAATAACAAAAATATATCATATTTGAACCTCAATTCAAGATTGAAGTCATAAACAAAATGACAAAAACAGACATGTCTGGATATACAAAGTTAGACAAAAAATTGGTTGGCTATACAAAGTTGGACAAAAATGTGGCTGGCTACACTAAGTTCAAGTTATGATTCATTAGAACGACTTGTCTGTATTATAAAATATATTGATAACCATGGTTAATACTCAATAGTATTGAAATTATGGCTAGTCAGAATCATCAATTCAATCCGAAGGGTTGGATGTTTACAGAAGACAATAATCCTTCACAGTATCCAACAATCTCACAATGGAAATATGTTGAGAATCAATATCCATGGTCCAAGGTTTGATATTCTTCCTACAAGAAAATGTGTTGTATTGCAAATACAAATGACATACCTCAGCGATTATGTGAGCTTCAATAGGGTTATTTACAATTTTGTGATCCCTTTCCTCTAAGGCAGGCAGCATATCTGAGTAGGAAAAGAAATATTCATATTAGTAATCCCATTTTCAATGTCCTTTAGGATAAATGATGAAAAAAGGATGATCTACAAACCAGTATCTATAAATATCACTGGCCTTCTGGGATTCAAAACCTGCATGTGTAAACAAAGAGGAATAAGATTCAACTAATTCTAGGAACATATGATTTTATATTAATATTGACCAAAACTATCCAATGTTTATGTTTATAATTAATATTGGTGAATTCTTTGTCCACATTTCAAGTTGATTCGTGATCTAAAATGAGTATAGACACTGTCACTTCTATTAATGATTGACCTTGATGTAGTTAGTTTTTTAAAAGGAAAGTTAACCTTGTATGATTTGTATATCCTTGAGAATTGTTATAATGAAAAGGAAAAGGAAAAAAAATTGTGTGCGGGGACTAATTGCTGGTTTATAGGTGATGTTCAACCTAAGGAGATCATAATTACATTGTTTGTGAATGCCAATGACCAGTTGCACGATATCTTCACCAAATTGCTTAAAGGACCAAGAATATCTTATCTATGAGACAAGTAAGATGCATACGCCATTGAGGGACAGAGTTGAGATATTTAACTTTGAAATATCATGTGATATACTATCATTGTAGATATTTTGTTGTAACATAATATGATAGATTTATATTAGATTAGAGATTGTTTGTATCCTTATCTTTGGTTAGATACATATTAGTAGTATAAATGAACATATTGAGAGTAACTCTCAACATATTTAGAACCAATTTCAGCCTTTTTCTAAAAATTTAAGTGTAAAAAATTCAGATCGCTTTAAAATTCAGAAAACAGTATCAGTTTCAGAATAATCACTTTATCTAACTTCTCAAAAGTTGCAATGTAGGCTGTTCTCTTAATTTCTCATTGGTCATCGGAGTCAAACACTGTAACAAGTACACATCCATTAACAATTGAGTAAAATAAAACGAGGTAATAGAACTAACAAAGGAATGACATTAAGATATTAAGCTATACATAGACATAAAAAGTTATACAGAAAAACAAATCAAAATTGATTGCATCGAAATTGAGTAGAAGCTCCACTAAACAAAACAAATTACGCAATAAATACAAATTCCGCACAAATAAGATAATGCAAATATGGAAGAGAATATCCTTACATCTTCTAGCCAAGGCAAACAGCAGTTTAAGCCAGAAAACTCAAGTTCGGCATTAGCTATCTCAGATGTACCACACCTCAGTCTGTCGCCATATATCAAGGCATTTGACAGGTCCATAATACCCTGACACATACGGTACTGTATACATTTTATTTAGTAACTGATGTAGAGAGAAAAGGAAGGAAAAATAACAAAACCATAGCTTGTAATGTAAATATGTAGTAGCTACAACAGACCTGACTCTGTAAAGCTGAAATTGCCTGTGGATGAGCTTCTGAAAGCCTACAAAATAAACTCATCCCCATGCCATTCTCTCGGGCCTCTGTACTCTAAGAATGTTCAGATAAAAAATTCAGTGTTATCAATGAATTTTGTACACAAAAGTGTTAATACTACAAGACTAAGGGAGCATACATGGACAAGTGGTGGCAGTTGATAATGATCCCCCACAAGAACAAACGTTGAAGCAAATCTTAGAGGGCCCAAGGACACCTACAGTGGAAAAATTTGCATTATAAGTTGTCATATGTATATTTGCAGTTATTAATAATAAATGTACATTTAAACAAATTAGCGCATGTAGTTTATTAAAAAATTTGAAATATATCAGATAGTATTTTCCACAAGGTATCAGAGTCTATCCAATATTTTGTTGGACCATCTGATATCAGGTCACCGCTATTGGGTCACATGGGTCACACTCCAGATGTCAGTCCTGGGCATGAAGGGTTGTATCCAGAACCCCCCATTAGATGAGATAAGGCCTGAATATGACTTTATACGTGGGGGTAGTCCTCACCAAACAAGCTGGTTTAGTAAGGGGGCCCAACTTAAATTCTATGATGGTATCAGAGCTCCCGATTTTTGGGGCCTTACTTCCGCATAAACCCTAGCCACCGTCTTTGCGGTTTCTTTTTGTTCTTTCCGCCTTCATTGCGGTTTCTTTGCTGCCTTCTTTGCATTCCCTTAGAATTTCAGTGCTTCTTATTGTTCGTTGGTCATTCTCCAGCGCAGCAAAATTCATTTGAAGGATTTTCTATTTTTCCTTTCTTGAGAGATTCTCTTTTGTTTATATATATATATATATATATATATATATATATAGGGTTTTGCTAGAAGACACCTTTTATGAAGGTGTCTTTTAGCAAGTTATCCTATAAGCATTTGCTAAAAGACGCCAACTAATTTTTATGAAGGTGTCTTTTAACAAGTTATAACTAAAAAGTTGATAATCACACCTTGAGGTGTGGATTGCTAAAAGAAACCTTCATGGGTGTCTTCTAGCAAAACCCATATATATATTTGCACAACCTCATTGCGAAATACAAGTTGACCATTCTTAACTATTCAACTCACACAAGATCCGCTTTCAAAAAAATAAAACTCACACCAGACCCTGCATGTTTGTTTCTAGATTATATCCGCCATGGCAAATTTTGTGCCAGCCTCCATAGGCTGCACACCTATTATATCAGCCATGTTTCATCCATACTCTATAGGGTGCAACGCTATGTTTATATGGCGGGTTTCTGGCTGGCTGCCATAATCTGTCATCCACCACGGCTAACACCAAGTTCAATTAAGGGTCTTTGGATAAAAGGTGGCAAGCCATCATAGAGGCTGCATTGCCATTTGTCTCTTTTCATTCCAAATACATGCTTTCATTTTTGGTGTCATTTTATTTCAACAGCAAAGAGATAATTTTGGCACTAATACAATCAATTTTTCATCGCTGATACAAATTACCACCTTCCTATCGGTACATATACATGTCATTGATGTCACATATGCCCTGTAAAATTTATGAGCGAAAAAAGAAACATACCGGCAAAGTGGTCTGCCCGGCTTCATCCATAATGCATACATCAAATCTCTTGTTGGCAAGCAGGGGACTGGAAATGCCCAAACAAGTAACTGCAACAACTTTGACTTGTTCTAACCTTATTTTGATATCTTCAACACTCTTTACGTTTGTTTCTGTGATAGATACTTCTGTCAAAAGATTTTTATTCAAAAATTATGACAAATTAAAAGGAAGAGTACTAGTTAAAAATTGGCAAACCTGAGAGGCAGTGCCCTCTAACCTCTTCATGCACTGCTTCTTGTCTTCCAACACGTACAAAATCAATGCCCTGGATCCATTTATATTACAATAACATTATATAAAATGTAAAGTTATAATTTAAGAAATATAGAACCACGTTATATTATAGTCATTGGACTATAGAAGGCCATACAGCAGAAAAGAAAAATAAGTACTCTGATATTTTCTGACAAATATCAAGAGAAACACAGTAAGAAAAAGAGCTGAATCCCCTATGTGTTTTTTAGTTCCCACACCATTACCTCCAAGAAATTAAATGGCACAAATTGTTTGGATTATCGTAATGTATGGATTTATGGTATTTGACAGCCAAGAGCTGGCTGAACACCTCACTAAGGCTACTGGTATTTCTGCCTCTGAGAAAGAGGATGCTCACCAAAATCAACATATTTAGCTTGTGGTGCATGTTGATGATATTATCATTAAAGGTGATGATCAAGAAAACATTAATCCAAAGAAAAGAACCTTATGCAACACTTATAGATGCAATTCCAAACCAAAGACTTAGGTCAACTTAGTTTCTTGGGAACACCAGCAGAACAATCTCAGAAGATGAAATAAAAAAGAAAAAGATGCTTTATGGAAACTATAATAAAGGACAAAGAACAATGTTTATATGAACAAGAGAAATGATATTTGTACAACCATTTTGTGACAACTTTTTGACAACTCTCTCATATTCACACTATATTTTTTTTTTCTCTCTCTCTCTCTCTCTCTCTCTCTCTCTCTCTCTCTCTCTCTCTCTCTCTCTCTCTCTCTCTCTCTCTCTCTCTCTCTCTCAGAAAGTTGCCACCAAAGTTGTCACAAATGGTTGTTCAAATATCACTACCCTATGAACAATGCTTTAGTCTTGGCCATCTCTTCTGTGTGCTTCATATAAAGTACAGAGTAAAGTCGCTCAGTGAGAAGAAGAAAAGATCAGATAGATTGATGGCTGCATTTAGGTTGAGTGTGTGTTGTGTAGTTGATTTAAACAATCGTGAAGGTTGGAGTACATTTTAAAGACCAGAAGTCTAAGTGCCTAAAAATCATGTATTCTTTACTCTACGGTATTTTCATATTTTTCCAAGCAACCATATCTCCTTCAGCATGCCCAATGCCAAGCTCTAAAGCACAGACATCTTTGGGATTAGGCCTGTCCCTGTGTCCAACACGTGTTGGTATCCGACACCTGTATAACATGTGTCCAACAACTCAGAAGTGTCCGAAATTATATTTTCTTTACTTCAACACACCTCAGACACTCCATGGATACTTCTCAGACACATCTGTGGGGGTTAAAGATGTGTTGATTAAGTGATTATCAATGAATGTGTTAAAGACATTAAATTTGATTACATCATTTTTAGCTTTTTGGTGGTAGATAGAAGAATGAAGTTAAAGACTATCACACCTTGTTTTAGAATTTTGTAATGAAACAGATTGCTTGATTTCAGTTCACAATTTAAATTTTTATAAATAATGTTCATATTTTATTTAATTATAATAATTACAACAAATAAATTCATATATATTTATCTATCTGTTTCAGTGTCCTGTGCTTTTGACATTAGCAATGTCAATGTGTTTGTGTGTTGTAAGTTGTCAGTGTCTGCTTCATAGATAGACAATGATCAATTTAAGAAAATACCCTGCATGCTTTACATGCAACAAGCAGACATATATAATGATAAGATGCAATAAATGAAGATGTTATAATACGCATGCATGGATACCTGTGCTTTTAATTTGATTAGTAAATTATCAACAGCGGAATTTGTATAGGCTGTTAGTAAAATGGATGTCCCTCTAATCAATAAGGCTTTCACAGCATGGACCATGGTGGATGTCTTTCCCGTTCCAGGCATTCCTAATATAAGTGCATAATCTTTTGCCACAAGTATCTGACAATCAGTAACAAAGCAGAACACCAAGAGATATTATTTCAGTGATGACAAACTAAAGCAACTTGAATAAATTAATGAAATGAATTCATGAAATTTCAACTTCATCAGAAACCTTGAGAATTGCTCTACGTTGATCATCATTCAAACTCTGCTCAGACCAAACGTAAGATATTGCTGGATCCTGGCTAACTATAGAGCTACTGTCAAATCTAGGAGCCTATAGGAAGCATGCCATCAGGAGGACAGAGAAAAGGAGCAATCAGTATTTAGTAAACATGGTGATCTTGGGAGAGGGGAATGCATTCGGAAATAGCAAGTTATTTACCTCAAGGTCAACAATCATCCTCCGGAGATGACCACTTTGATCATCTTGTAGAAAAAGTTGTACAAGATTAAACCTTCATATAAAATGACAAACAAATAATTATAACATCTAATTTATCACACCTAGCGAATCAAAGTTTGTAAAAAGCATTAAACCGAAAAGCACCTCATAATTGCAAATGAAGTCACAGCTTCATCCTTGTCGATTCTCCAAACCTGCTGAAGGAGATCATGTTCCGTGGAAGACCTCCCAGGAATTCTCAAGAGCTTGGAAAAGGAAACCTAGGAGAATTTTAAAAAGTGATAACAAGAACTGATCAACTCAGGAAGAAAAACTTGTTAAACCAAGGAGTATGCTACGTTGTCTTTGGCTACATGTGCTTGTCAAGAAAATAATAAGTAAAATGGTAATTTTAGGTAAAAAGCAGAAAACAAAAACAAAAAACAAGAGAAGAAATAATTATAAGACTCACAGATATATGATTGTGACTAATATCTGAAATCACCCCTTTTGCAATAGTTTGATGGCATGATTCATTACTCAATATCTAAAAAGTAAATAAACATAAGTTAATAATTAAGAAGTTAAATAATCGATGATTAAATAAAATGCAAAAGACAACATTTTCGCATAGGGTGCTATGAAAATGCCATGAATCCATTTTATGGGTAGGAAACAATATTCACTCTTGGTACTACTTTGTATCACAGAATTATTGGACACAGTCAGATTAAAATTTGTATTTGAGTGTACTGTAAAAGGAAGGATTCTTAGGGATATTGAACATAATACAGGTTCAGGTCTCTATTAATGTTAAGAATGCTACAGTGCCGAGAACGCAAATAAACTGGACATGTTAACATACAGAAATAGGATTGCTTCTCGACACTCACGTCATGTTGGATAATAAATGTTGATTAGTTGGTCATCCACTGGTTAATAAGACACCTAAACCCACTCCCGCCAGGGGCAGTAGCGAAAGTATCAGATATCTGTTCTCTAATTTTAGCATTTACAGTCGTAATAGGTTCTGTGGAGGTTTGGTGGTTGGTTGTTTGGTGTGTGTGGTTTTGTTTGTTGCTTTCGTATTTCCTTGTTGTAGGTGTTGTGTTGTCATCTGTTTTAGTTGTTGTTGTGCTGGTTTTATGTTGGGCATCTCTTGTGCCCTTCCTGCTTGTGTTTTGGCAGGCCCCTTTGTATGCTGTTTCCTTATATACATATATATATATATATATATATATATGCTTTTAAAAAAACAGCTGATAAAAGTCCCTCCTAAATATTTTCCTAAATAAAGTGGAAATTTGCTTGTGTTGGATTTATTTATGTGATAATAGTTTTGAGGAAATTTAGACAAAGGTTTGATCCTCTATGCTTCCATGGCCCTTTTAGTTCGTTGCAACTCAACACTATTCCAGAATTAACTAAATTCACACAATTCAAGAAGAGTGAGAAAATTATTCATACCACATAGTCACCACTTCTCAGTGTGAGATCCAAATCATTTTTCAAAGAGGCACTAGAAGGATCATCATCAGAAACTATTGAGGGATAAGAATTATCTTGTGGTACAAAACGATAAATGAAACAATTATCTTCGTGAGATGTTGAATAAGGTATTCCTTGTGAAGCATCAATAACAATAGAAGAAACACCACCGGCGCTGCGACTCCTCATATTATATGAACGCCACACGTCTTTCTTTATGAACTGAAATATTCAAGGAAATAAGAAATTGGAAAAAGAAGGAATTTTTATAATATGACAAATAAGAATAAATCTTAGAGGACAAAAGGCAAACTAAAAAGATTTTAAAATTTTCACCTCAGTCCCTTTCGCTTCTAAGTCAATCAAATGATCCCAATGGCAGAGGAACTTAGAATGAGATGATCTCAAGTGATTAGTATTGGAATCGAAAATATCTCCCAATCCATTATTCTCGACGCTTCCACCATGTGCCTAAGCATTTTATTGTTAAGGTACCATGAACATATGAGAAAACATATTGCCTAGACAACATTCTTACTTAAATTAAGTAATAACATTATGACATGCTCCATATGAAAATATAGCTTCACGTCTTTTAACATCTTCACTACTCCAATACATATTCCAAAGAGTGTTAGGCATATGTGTGATCAAGACCAGCCAGTGCTAGATTACAAAGGATTGTACAGATATTACTTCCAAGAATCATATGTGGAAGGGACAGAGTGCAGCAATAGATACTGGACAATGGTTAAATTCATTAAAACTGTACAGTTTTAGGGCACGGTATCTTAATTTTGGAAGTATAAATGCAATTACTAAATATAAATTTTATTATATATAGATAATCCACAATAAAAAAAAAATCCCAATCACCTGTTGTCTTTCAAAGCAGTCAATAGAATTATTATCTACAAGCTAAAGAAGTACCTTATGATAAATGCTACAGACATTAAGATGTCGACAACCTCTGCACATGCTAGTACTCTACAATCAGAAAATGAAGGCTTGTGATGACATTCTGATAAAGTCATTAAAAGCACATTATTTAACATTATGGGAAACCACATACCTGTAACACTGGTGGAAGTTGTTGCAAGACTAATGCCTTGAGAATCTCGCTTGCAAGCTCATTACGCCGTATTATTAACCCAACTAAGTCAGATCTTTGAACCGTAATTCCCTTTTGTACATAAAAAATTCAACAATGTTACCTTCATTAACAGAAAGAAACTGATTTTAAAGCAACAAAACCTTACCTGTGTCTGATCTGTTTGGAGATAATACAGAAGACCAGAATCAATGGTTTTCTGGTACCTATTAAGATAAGCAAGACAACATAAATAAAAGAATCTTTTAGAATAATCCTTCAATGTATATGTATATATACATGTTCTGTAAGAAATAAATAGTTTGAACCTTTCAGACATCAGGAGTGTGTACAGAATTACTTGGGCATTATGTTCTACTGATGTCTGCAGATATAACAAGCAAAACATGTTAAAACTGGTGTATTTATCTTATCTGAATTTTTATGCGTTGATTAGAAGTGAGAACCAGAATCTTGCCTGGCCACTAGGTGATTTTCCAGTTTTGAACTCTACTGGCATGATCTTCTCCTCTGGTCGATCTTTTCTAGAATGAACCTTCACTCTAACCGAAGCATCGATCATCCCCTTTAAACCATATTTTGGTGCCCATGCCATTTCTTCAATATCAATTACCTACTAATAACATAAGCTTCTAAAAGTGCATATATGTGCATTTTATGCAAAACATTTATTATCAAGGGCAATGTGACATGCATTTATGAGCATATCCTGGAAATAAGTGATACACATCTAATACCTACATTCACACTTTTACCTATCAAATACTTAAACCTTTAATTTGACAATAGGTAAAATTATATCAAGTAGAGGAAAGAAAATACACAACTATTACAAGGATAACATATCTTAAAAAATTATCGGACTGAAAAGGCATATAGATTGCGTATTTGTAGGACAAATAAGCCTCAAACGCATTAGAATCTAAAGTAACTCGCAGCCTGCTTAGTTATAAATGTACTTCTGCTAGATTTATATCTCTGTTTACACATTATGCATGAATGATCATTCAGTTATACACAAGAAAGAAAATTAGAGCTTGCCTCAGATATGCCAATATTCTTCATTCCATTAACACTTCCAAAATTAACGTAAGGATCTTCTCTTTCCTGCCAAAATACCCCATGTCATCAGTCAAAATATTTCAAAATAAAAAAATGGAATTTAAGCATTTTCCTAATAAAATATATATTTTAGAAAAGGGTGAAAAAGAACATGACCTTTTAACCTAGAAAGTTACATATGGCAATAACAAAGGAAATATGGCCATTCTAAACTATAACAGTAATTAGTGTTTGAAAACAGAGCATGAACTATTTTGACCCACCTCCATATTTCTGAACAGCATGATCCAATTGTATATTCTAGGGACAGCATCAATCATGGTTTTGTGAACATCCTTTTCATTTACTGCAATGTTCACGTGAAGAATAAATTAGTGCTCCCAAATAAAATGGCACACAGTCACTAAATATGTTTTATCCAAGAATGACTGTTGATTAAATTCCGAACTCCAATGAGATGTGTGTACATATAAATATGTGATAATATAAAGAGAAAGACACAATGCCACACCTCCACATGCAAATAAACTTTCAACATTTCTTTGTAAAACCACTTCTGTGTAAGACTCCAAGAAGTCTATTGTAGGATTGTCATTTGTAAGCCCAGCCTACACGAAGAAACCAAGCCCAAATATAATTATAATATACACATACATAAATACACACTTGTATAAAGAAGTATATGTTTAATGTTGATTCATTGAAATGGGAGAACATATTAATATATATACTGTCGTACAGGTTACATGATGTATTTTAGAAACCTGAAAAATTTGGTGAAGCAAGGTTCCACATAAAGCTGCAGTTGAGTATTCATTGCATTTTAGCCTTTCATCTAAGACAGTTCTCCTTGGGCAACTAAAACTGGAAGCGACCTGGAATATACTTTTATATTAGGAATATACACATGCCTAATTATATATCACCTAAAATAAATCGATATGCACACAAAGACATTCAGCATGGACAATCCAATCGACACGAGCCTGCTTCGATAATTCCTTAAAGTCCAGAAACATGAAGCACAATAACCATTTCTAATTAAAATCAACTAAAGGAACAAAGTTCCCTAAGTTGGACTAGAAAATAAATAGATGCAAATTTACAAGACTATACGAATTGCACCTGACATATCTGCTAAAACCACCACTTTTAAAGCATGTATATGTGAAGAAAAAAAATAAAGTTTAACACAATCTGCAGCATGTCCACTTTAGAATAAATAACACTTATTATTAAGGAAATATTTGACAAGATAGAGTTTTTAAACTGTAAGAAATCACTTTTAATACAAAAATATGTTGACAAGACTGAAGTAACATATGGAAGTACATAATTTGGATAAGAGAGTAAAAGATAACTACCCGTGTTCCAGACACAAGAATATCCGGGTGTACAATCAAAAAATTATTATCATGATTAATATCACAATTGCCCCATTCGTCAAATTCACCAATTATGTTCACAGTATCTCCAGGTGCGACTACACTGTAAGACCTGGAATAATTAAATGAAGGAATTAGATATGCTAGAAATAAGATAATTGCAAAAAGAATAGTGGGTGGGCCGGACTATAAAAAACTGAGAACTCAATCTTTCAAACAGTATTGTAAAGAATTCAGTTAAGTGTTCATGATTATAACAAGTAAATAACTGTAAAACCAGAGAAGCAAAGGACTTAGAGAGAAAAACAAATTATTGTGAATTGGAACCACACTGTCGAGTGTCTTAATTCTATGGAATTGGTAATAAACGAAAAAACCAACCCACTATAAAGCCCTTAGCCCCAGTAGTATAGACGTACTACTGTGGTATACCTACAGAAAATAACTAAAGAGTTTATGAGTCAGCTTGTGCAACTTGGTTCCCCTAAACCCAGGTTTTTAACCTTGCTTGAGCCCTAAAATGCCATTTTGCCTTTCCGACAATAGAAACCGATCACTTTTGAGTCTATCGATTCGCCTTCACATCTTTCCTCATCTATCTCAACCCTCAATTCTCATCTGTCTGGCTGCATCACTCCATCTCTGAACCCTCTTTGTTGTGTGGTTGAGGTTCAGCGTTTGTTTGAATTAAAATTGGATAGTGGTTGAGTGTTTTCAAGTTGTGGGTCAAACTCTTGTGTGATTGGAAATCAGTTTCCATGCTGTCGATGATCAATATTTGTTGAAAAAAGGCTTCTGTGCGAGGCGATAGTGGTCCTAGAGGTAGTGGGCAGGGGCCTGTGATAGTGTAATTCTGGCTGCGTTAAGTTTGAAGTATTAATTAGGATACCTCAAGTTTGCAACTAATTATGACTTGTTTTGGATGTTAAGGTTATTAAATTTCAGTTTTCAGTTTTTGTTTTAATGTAGTCACTTACAGGTTTTTTATACAACCTCTACATCGATCAGGACACTCTAAAGTTGGTTGCATGGCATGTGATTATAACTCCCACACTTGGCGTGGACAACCACGTGGTCATATTACGGGCTCTCAAGTGCATCAACTCATTGGAAACTCATCTACTTAACCACTACAGAGATCTCAAAGTCTCAAACCCTTTACACTGAACCTAAAAATTCCAATACAACATGCATTAATGACTCAGCGAACTTGATGTGAAATATGTCATTGCTAGATATAATCCTAAGAGATACACTAAGGTACTATAAAATTATAAACTAATCCTCGGAAATAACTTAATATACTCTAATATAATATAGAAGATATTTTAAAAGATTTGAACACTCCTCCTCAAACTAAATTTTAATAAGCTTTAAGCTTGTTACTAATATACCCGTCAAAAGAGAAAACCAAACCAAACCAACTAGTATCAGAGCTGCAATAAATGCCCACAAAATGTATCCAAACAAAATTGCAAGAATATTAGGCCAGATGTTGTCATTCACTTTAAACAACAAACTTAAGTGTGTGACGGGTCAAAAAAAATGTGAAATCAGTGCCGCTGACTCAAGCTTGACATAAGTTGAACGAAGGGACTACCGGAAACTATTGATAGTGTACTAAGACCAATGACAAAAAACCTTCAATTAGAGACGAAATTGAGAAAAGACAGCACATTGTGACAAGAGTAACTTGGATAAATGATCAACGAACAACTTGGAACTGAGTGCAAGACCTGGCATAGGTGATGCTAGCGAATGGCCTCAAATAAAAAAATGCAAAAGAAACCAGACAGTAATAAAACATTTCTCTCTTCCCAGTACATATTATTGAAATGCATTAAGGAAAGGATAGACCTAAAAGCTCAAGTATACTAGAGCACACCAGCTTACCATTCATCCCACAAGTGTACAGCTCGCTCTTCTCCACTTTGTTCATTTAGTAAACGAAGCACCTATAAGAAGTTGATCAACTATGTCATTTATCATACTATTGGCAGTGAATAGTACTAACATTGAGCATTACTACACCTTGTATGGGCCTTGAGCAGCAGGTTGCGATTTTTCAGATACCTGGAGTAAAAATGTAAATAACAATAAGCGTACGGGAATTTTTCTTTTGTTGCACCAAAGAACCAGTGATACAGAACTTGATTCCAAAAGCATACCTCCAAAACCAAATAACTAGAATCGGAGAAAACACCGACAACCTCTTTAGGTATATGTGATTTAGTCCTTTCAACTAGATCGTTGGCTCTGACAGGGAGCCCGTCAGCAATTCCATCTTGTGAATTACCGGAATGAGTGGTTTTATCACAAACTGTGTCATTATCAACACCAATTGCATCTTCGACTTGATCTAAAAGTTCAAGCAATGCCTATAGAAATAAATATTCTCTGAGACACATATACATCATAGAAAGAAAAAACAGTGCACTGATGGATCAGAGCATAGAGGGGCCCTTTCTAAAAAAACAAAAACATTATAGCAGGTAGCTGCTATGATGTAGTTTTTAAAACAATACAGGAAATTTATTTGATACATATGTAAAAGCTCAAAAGTATAAGAATACACGGAATAAAACACATTCATAACAAATAATAAAATTTTATTGTTGCCAATATTCAAACCCAATATGAAAAGTGTTATAAATCCTGATAGCATAGCATAGAGGCAATCTCCAAAAATGCTATAGCAAGACAGTAGGGAGCGGGATGGCCTCTGTTTGAAATGTTTATACAGTTTATATAATTTGTTCATAACATAAACATAAAACTCAACAGCTAGCTGTGACGGAGCACTGAGAGGGTGAAAAATGCTATAGTGATTGTTATGGCTACACTATACTGCTCAGCTATCAAAATGAATTATTCTCACATAAATCAATGGGAGCCTAACCTTTTTGTGCTGTCTCAAAAAAGGCTGGTCAGATGGTCCGTTGTGCTCAATATCCTTGGCAAGCTGTGGCAACAAATGAAACATAAAAATGAAGAAACTCAAACTCACTATTAGATATATTGGAAGGATAAAACAAATTCTCAAAAACAGGAAAAAAATTAGGAAAACATTTCAACCGAGTAAAAGGAGCATTTAAGTTACAACTTTTTAGCAAACAAATAGTATATTTGAATAGAAAGGTTGCAAGGACCAATAAACTATACGATAGATCACCTCGCGACAAGACAAGGATGGTGGAGTTCTGAAGGGATTTCTTCCACCAGCCACTGAAGAATTGCTCAGAGTAGTTGGATTGCCATTACAGTCCACACCTCGGTCAGGGTTCAATTTTTTCAGGCCTAATTTACTCAATGACAACGGAGCTTTTGTAGATGCATTGGGAGTAGATGTAATAAGCAACTCTTCGGCCTTATCACCTTTGTCCAGAGAAGTCTGTATCACACATCAGTATACCACAATCTCATTATTCGACACTGACTAGTATCAAAGTAAAAGGAAAATGGTCCTTAAAAACTTGCCTTATCTTCTGAGCAGCGGCGAATTTGCAACATGTTGGCCCTCGAAGAATCAGCCAATGCTTGAATTATCTTAGGCATGCGTTTTGAAACTGCTTGAAGCCTTTCATTCACTGGAGATATCTTCCATGTCACCTCATCGGCCCCATCGGCCCCATCATCCTGACTCTGCTTGATGAACTATCCACAAAATATATGTCCACAATGGTAATCATTTCAGAAACATGGCAGGGAGAAATATTAAATTAAATAACATAACATAACATAACATAATGCACAAAGAACCATCCATACTCGATCACTAGCATAAAAAATGTAATCACCAAACACATCCGCTCTTGGACACTAAATGTGGGCACCTTTCCCACCCAAGATTCAAACTTACCATTACCATAGTATTATTAACAAGTTATACCTAAGGTTATGTTTGAATTGGTGGTATAGGATAAAATGGAGTGGAATAGAATAGACTAGGAAAAATTATTTCATTCCATTTCACTTCGTTCCAGCCAATACTGCCAATCCAAACTACCCTTAAATAATGATTTTATTAAGTCAAGTAGTTTAAGCACACGCATGAAAAAATAAACCGGTTCCAATAAGAGTTTAATTGGCATATACTGTCGGTGTAAAGCAGTTTTACACTTACACCCAATGAGCAACTATCATTCTTCCATGTCACACAATCAATTTCAAAAGAACCGTACAATAGTGGGGTGATGTTGATGACAAGGTAGAACTATTTTACACTGACAGTGCATATCTTTTAAATTCTTCCAATTATGCCATATTAATAGAGTTTAATGGGCATGCACTGACAGTGTAAAATGGTTCTACAGTGTCATCAAATAAGAAACCATCTATCTACCATGTCATAAAAATAATTTCAAAATATCTGTGATTTGGCGGAATACAAGATGCTCATTGGAAGTCAATTTTAAACTACTTTCCACTGTCAGTGTATTTTCCATTTTCACGATGACAGTGTAAAACTATTTTACACTGTCATAACATGCTTATTAAACTCTTATTAGAGAAAATAGAAGATGCACATTAACTAGTAAATGTTAATAACCTAAATCTGTGTAGTGAACACTCATCCTAATCAACATAACTTCAATGGTAAAAACAATTCAACAAAATCAAACAAAACAAAAAATCAAAATCAAAAGAAACAAAACAAAGCTATGTTACCATCCCAGGCGAGAATTTGAACCGTTTTCGAGACGTAGTCTTCGACATCTCTGGAGACACCTCAGATAACGTATGAGCCTCATTAACAGGCGTACTAGCCTGTGAAGAAGCACCCGACGCCTTCGCCTCGGCATCATTAGATTTTTCCGGCGGATCGGAAGCAGCATCAGCAACATGGTTGGATTGAAGTTTCTGAGAGTTTTGATGTTGAGTTGTGTGGCGATCGAAGAAGTGTTGAATACCGTATTTGGATGGTTGTGGAATGGGTTTCTTTGAAGAAGATGATGATGATGATGAATTGTTAGGTTTCTTCTTCGGAGGCATTTTAGGGTTTTGTGTTTCTACTTCTTCTTCTTCTTGTTTCAGTTCTGATTTTGATTTGTGATGAGAAGTGACCAAATTTTGATGCTTGATTTTCCCGCGTTCACAATTTGGGTCGTGTCGTGACTTCATTCACTGCCCATTTATAAGCCATTAGATTAATCAGATTAATCTATCAGTTGATAACCATTGAGTGAAATAAATAATACTCCATCCCGGCCTATTTACAAGAGAAAGTTGACTTTTTAAATACATTGAATAATTTATGTATCTAGTCAAAAATTTAAATCAAATACATAAATTAGATCTTACTACAAATGGGATGGGCTCATTTTTAAAAAAAGAAAACACAGAAGCCTCACTTTTAGATTTTTTTTAATTTAATTTAATCTATTGCTGAATAAACGGGATGGCCTTGGGATGTGTTTCCTATTGAAATAGAGCATGTTTGATTGTGTTTTAGTTTTTAGTTTTTAAATACTCTTTTGTAAATCTATTTTTAAGAAGTGTTTTTAAGAAGAAAAAAAACTTGTTTGGTAATCCTGTTTTTCAAAACAGTTGTAGAGATGAAAAATGAAAAAACTTGTTTGAAAAATTTATTTTTAAAATATATTTTGAAAACTAAAAAATTGAAAATGTATTTGATAATAGGAATTGAAATTCAAGTGAATGCTTAAGAACACTTTGTTGAAAAAATGCTTGAGAAAAAAAGTTAATCAATTCAATTAATAATTTGATAAAAACTCCAACAATGTTTTTTATATATAAAGAGAAAATCTATATTTTTACATAAAAAATGATATCTTATTGTAGATGTAAGTATTTTGTAGGCCAATTATAAAAGGAAGAAATTTTAACCACCATATACTACAATATTAATTTCTTCAAAAACTACAATATTAATAAAAGAAATTATGATTTGTAATTTAGATGTCTAAAAATTCATCAAAATTAAACCGTATTCAGTTGGATCGGAATAACCGATTTTTTTATTAGTCATCCAAAATTAGGGGTGTTCAAAAGCGAACTAATCCAATAGAAAAACCACCGAACCAACCCAAACCGAAACCGTAAAAAACCATATTTGGTTCGGATGTATACATATCATTTTTTTCCAACCGCATGGTTTGGTTTGGTTTGCGATTTTTATCTTATCAATTGAACTAATCCAAACCAAACCACAACATGAGAAAAACACTAATTAAACATATGTTATCTAGACTAAAACTCAAATAAACTCAATGAAAATTTTATAAATGACATATATTTTCTCTTGTTAAGGTTATTCTCTGCTTTTTACTTCAAAAATGTATTTTTGTGCTGCTTGAACTTTTAAAGAATGATAACATTTTAGTTTTTTTTGCATTTCATACGAAATAAGATTACTTTTTGTCCATGTTTTTAATTCGATCAATATCGTTGCGAACATTGTTGGATAAAATAAAATTGTAATGTTTGATCAAATTGAAAACATTGTTGGAAACATTAATGAAAATATGTTTTGTTTTAGCTTTTTAACTTGATTTTAAGGTCGGAAACAAAAAAATCGTATTCTCTAAAAAAAAACTGCACCAACAGATCAAACCCAAACTGCATTGGTGTGGTTTGTTTTGATTCAGATTGTATTTTAAAAGTCTAGCGAACCAAACCAAACCACATGCATTTTAATCTTGCAGGTCGGATGACTTTTAGCCTCAAAACCGAACCAAACTGCACCCCGAACACCCCTATCCAAAACTGAATTACTTGTAAGATGTAATTCTGTTGATAACACTGATATTGTTAGCTTAGACACCTACACCCAAGTTTAAACGTAAGACATCACACTTGTGTGTGAGTTTCGGCAGTACTTATCATTTTACCAACAAGAAAAAAAGTTTAAACATGATTGATTAAAGGGTTAAATATGTTTTTAGTCCATATAAAATTGAGACCTTTTATGTTTAGTCCTTACTTAATTTTAATAGTTCTTTTAGTCCTTGTAAAAAAAAATGCACTTAGTATTAATCCCTGCGCAATTTAAATTTGTTTAATTTATGCATATAGTCTTAAGTTTTTGAACAATTTTTTGTAGACGTGTTAAGAACATTACTAAAAGTTCCTCCTCAAAAAAAATGTATCGTGAAATTTGATTTTTGCGTCCAAATTTTATTGCTTTTATCTTTAATTTTGTCGTTTTAAAAAATTCATATTTAATTCGTTTCATGTTAAAAAAAGAAACTAAATTTTAGTAAATGAACTCTTCATAGTGTTCTAAACTTGTCTAAAAAAAATCGTTCTAAAATTTAAGAGTTTAAGGATAATTAAACAAATTTTGTATTACCAGGAACTAAAATTAGAAGTAATTTTTTTTGTAGGGACTAATAAAGCTATTAAAATTAAGTAAGGATTAAACTTAGAAGTTTCCAATTTTATAGGGACCAAAAACATATTTAACCCTTGATTAAATTAATGATTATTTATGTATTACATATAATTTAATTAAGGCTAAAATATGCTTTTGGTCCCAGCAAATATAGCGAATTTGGGTTTTAGTCCCCGGTAAAAAAAAGTGTTGAAATCAATCCCTGCAAAAAAATTTGTTTTTTAAAAAGGTCCTTAGGCCCACTTTCTTGCTTATGTGTCAGATTTTGCATAGGTGTCACTTGTTGACTGTTTAATTGTGCACATGTGGCAGCCACGTGTAACTGATTTCATTTTAATTTAAAATCAATTTTTAAAAAACAAAAAACACATTTTCGAAATAAAAATAAAAAATTTGAAAAAAAACAAAATTAATAAAAAAATATGGAAATTTATTTTTGATATAAAAAATTGAAAAAAACAAAATTAATAAAAATAATTTCAGTTTATTTTTTAAATAAAAATATATGGAAATTTTTTTTTACAAGAAAAAAAAATACGGAAGTTAATTTTCAATATTAAAAAGAAAAAAATAGAAAATAATTTCAGAAAATTAGAAAAACAAATTTAAACTACAAAAAATATATATCATTTTATCCTTAGTTTTTCTCTGGCACTTCTTGTGCTTGAGAGACTAAGCTATGATTAATATATCTCATTTTAACTTCTTAAAAAAAAATACACAATCCTTTTATAAATAATATTAAAAAAAAGTTGTAAATGATATTTTTATCGAGTGAGTTTGTTTTAATTTGTTTTTAAGAGAGAAAAAATAGGGGAAGGTTGAAGCAAAAGACACAAAAGATATAATTTTGATGACATGTCAAAATATTAAGAAGGGGTAAGATTATATTTTTGGTAGACATTAAGTTTCATAATTAGAGAATAGATTTAAATAATATTATAAAAAAATTGTAAAAAATTGCAATTTGAGTCGATTCAAGCAAGAAAGAAGTGAAAAATCGATGCTGACAGCATTTGAATGGATTCAGACTTTTTGTGAATCGATTCACTGTGATACTATTCAGAAAAACTGTGAATAGATTCAAAAAGAGTGACACAAGGAAAATGGACAAAAGGAATGCTAGATAAGAATCAAGGAAACATGAATCGAATCAAGCAATAATGTTGAAGGATTTTCCATATATGACAACACACTAGACACCAAGAAATCACATGACACAATGAGACAAGATTTGCTAGGGTACTTTAACAAGTTTCTAAGCAACGTGGACAAACTTTTCCTATTTAAGAAGATCACTAACTAACCCGAAATACATTAATTTCTCACCCCAAAAACAATATCCAGCGGCAACATACTAAAACCTTTCCTCGTTGGTTTTAGGTTAAAAAAAAAACAAAGAAACCCTTATTTGCTTTCAGCCGTATCCACTGACCCACTCTCGCCAGTCGCCACCGTAACAGAATGTCTTCGCCGGAAACTTCAACGGCGGCAGTGTTCTTAGATAGGATAAGCAATTTATCAGACGATATCCTGATTCACATTATCTCTTCTCTTCCCACCAAACAAGCCTTTCTCACTTCAATTCTTTCAAAGAGATGGAAGAATCTATGGTGTTACGTTCCTGATGTGGAATTCATCGAAGCCAAAGACTCCGGCTCGAAAGACAGCTTCGACGAATTCGTTTACTACGTATTGCGGTCGCGAGAAACCGCAGGTAATCATTCCATCCGCAGTTTCATTATGAACGTTGAACATCATTCATCTCGACTTTATGATCTCGTTGTTGGTAAATCCCCTGAATTGCCTTATACTACTATCCTTACATGTACAACACTTGTTGTTCTTAAGCTCAATTTTATGGATATGGGTGACAAATTTTCTCCTTTTAACGTAACATTACCCTCACTCAAAACCCTACATTTGACAAACATTACGTTTGAACAAGATGATGACCTCATGTATCTTATAGAAGGATGTCCAATTCTTGAAGATCTTCACCTATTTGAAGTATTCGATGGCACTTATGCAGACTGCAACTGGAAAACCTTAACAATGTTGAACAGAGCAGATGTTACCGAATGTTATATTTCGTTGGAAGCAATTTCAAACGTCGAGTTTCTACGCATAAGACTATCCAGGGCTTGTCAAAGTTGTTACTTTCCTACTTTCCATAATTTGACTCATTTAGTGCTGAACTATGATTGGGATACAGTTGCAAAAATGCTGCTCCATTGTCCCAAGCTTCGAAATCTTGACCTTTATCAGGTTTGTTTCTTAAATTTAACAATTATATTTGTTTTTTCTTTTCTTATCATATATGTTTTTTATTTCTTCTTCTCTGTTATTAGCAGATAATACCTGACAGCTTTCATGGGCATGACTACTTTGGACAATATATGCATGAAACCTGGGCCCATCCAAAATTTGTTCCAGGCTGCCTCTCATCAAAACTTAAAACTTGTACTATGCGGGACTTTGCATTTGGAGGCCTAGAGAGCTATCACATTATGTTAGCAAAATTTATTCTGAAGAATTCACCGGTTTTAGATACTATGTCAATCTGGTGCACTAGGAAATGGTCTAAAATAAAAAGACGATTAACCTCGTGTTCGAGGGCTTCTGCAACATGTCAACTTTCAATTTACTGATAACATATATGATTACGTAAGTAGTAGTAGTACTTTCTCTATTCTCTCTTTTGTGTTTCATTAGTTGCTACCGTGATATTGTTGGATTTGCTGGTTTTATGAACTTTGTGCTGCTATGTAGATCGTTGATTAGATTTTTACTTGCATGATTTGTTTATTGACATAGGTTTTTAGCTGCACAAGGAATGAACAATCAGTTAATTTTAAGAAGGTAGTGTAGTAGGCATAGGCAGATAAGCTGCCAAAAATCGTTTGGGTGTTATCGGTCAATGGACTGATTTCCCTTAATTCTTTCTAGTTTGGTGATTTTAGTTTTAGTTGGCCGTCTGGTGGCTCTTTTTGGTGGCCGATTGTAGCTGCTTGTGTTTGGGTGGCTTGGATTAGGTGTTGAGGGGGCTGCTTTGATTGTAGTTGATTTCTAGTTTGGTCTGTTTTTTCATTAGTTGGCAGGGGAACGGGGTTGTCGGGTTTTCGCTAGTAGCAGCTAGTGCTTGTGCCTAGATAGCTGGTTTTAGCTTTTGGGGAGTAGTTTCTGTTGATGTTAGTTTTTCTTAGCAGCTCTTTGTTGTGAGCTAGTTTTGCTTCTTCTGCTTAAGCAGCCTATATGTTTATTTTGCCTGTCTCAGGGAACGCGTGCCTTGTTCTGTTCTCTGATGGTTGCTATTTCTGATTAATAAGTTGTTTGCTGCTTATTTAAATAAAAAACTCTTGGGTTTTGTAGGACAATTTTAACACAATTAAAATTAACAGTATTGCTTGCAAATTATCATCCACTATCCAATTTATGTCATTTTACTGTTATAGATGTTGTAGTAACATAGTTTACAATTGAAAGAATAAAAGAAAGAAAAACCATGTGCTAGTCAATTCTCACTTCATGCCAGCCAATTGGGAGTGGCACTAATTTTGTCTTTGATATTTTATTTTTGAATATTTTACTTTGTTTTCTATGCAGATGCAGATGTCAATTTGATCTTAACTATCATTCACCGGAAGTGCTGTCATGAATTTATTAGATTTATAGGCTATTCTCATGTTTCTTTTTCTTTAGTTGCTTTGTTTGGTTCTTAATACCACCAATCAATGTTTCTTTTGGATTATTAGACACCAAGGAAGCATGTTAATCATCAGTGAGTATTACAACACATGCAGCTTTTGTTGTGTTACTGGTGTTGTCGTCTAACTTTCACTTTTATGTAGAGCGTCGAAGAAAACCAAGAAGTGAGCAGCATAACCAGAAATTCAAAGGAAGTTGAATCTTTTTATGGCAATGGCATAACCTTGTAATGTGCTAAAATCATGTTCAGTGCTAACTAGTCTCCTTTTTTTGTTGGTTAAGACTTTCTTGTATAAGTAGTATAAACTTATTTATTGCTAACTTTATATTATATCTATTTGTTAGTTTGAGTTTTTACCTTGCTTTTAAGATTCTCAAAGTTTTTCGAAATATTTGTGTTATCCGTTTATTTAACGCTACTAATCTCATGTTTATTTCTTTACAATTTTGTATATGAACCGGGTCACCTATGTGCACAATCATTACAATTTGGTGTATAAACCAAGTCACCTATGCACACAACTGCATAGACCATGCGAATCACATGAATTACGTACATTATCTTCATTGAGCCAGTTTAGATATGATGTAGTTGAGTACTCTTGGTAACCCCTATTCATAATTCAAGATGGTCTGAAGAAGTCATATTGATGTAGGTTTTGTGTACATTATCTTCATTGAGCCAGTTTTTGTGTTCCTTTTCTCACTTTTAATACAAATACTTGCGTTTTCTCAAAAATGATAAATCACCAAACTTCTTTCATACCTAAGTGTAAGACTCATGTTCCATATTCTTTCATAAAAGCATTTTCTCCAAACCTTCACATGCACCATTAATTATCATTTTTTAAGAAAATACTCTACAAATTTGAAATTAGGAAACATAATTTGTTATATGAAATATTAATTAGGAAGCAATGTGGTTATTGTTTGATGGAATAAATATCGGTTTACGAGCTTGATCAAGCTTCTTTGTTTTAAGGGAAAACTGAACCTTCAAACACGAACATCATATCTCTCTTCTTGCTCTTACTATTGATTATGATACTTGTTAATTCATTATAAAAATGGTAAATTTAGATTAGATAATAGATTTATATAAAATTAGGGTTCGAGGCTTGGTTTAATAGGGATTAGGTCATTAGACTCATCCAACAATCCCAAGACAAGAAGAGTCTACTCACTCATGTTCATTGTAGATATAGAAGAGAAGAAGAAGAAGAACATAATATAAAATAATAAAAAGGAGAACTTTTATTCAAAGAAACAATTGTCACTTATAATTTCAGAGAACAAAAGATGATTCAATAATGGATTATAATGACATTTTTTTTTTTATTGTTTCCATCGGTTACGGACAATATCAATTAAATTGTAACGAAATATGTGAAATCAATATTAACGGAAAAAATGGAATCAATGTGTAAATGGAGGCCATAAGAGTGGGAGGGAAAAATTGGGATGAGGTGGCAAAAAATGGAGGGAAATATTAGAATGATGACATGACAAAAGATGGAGATTATTGTTACATTACTATCTTCTCATCTCATCTCATTGCATATAAGAGAAGATAATTGTGGCATTGTTGCTATTGATTATGATTCCCCCTCCACTTATTTCCTCGCGCGCCCTATTTTTTACCAAAAATACCCTTAATCTGGATTACATAATCCGAATTCCTTTCGGATAATGAGTTCTGGACAAATTCGTTGATTTTGGAACTTAAATCAACCTGATGGATGTTGGTGCCAATGTGCAATGGATGGATTTAGATTCCATAATCCGGACAGTTTTTGCACTTTCCGGATTACGTAATCTGAAATGTGTAAATCACGCCGTTGAAAGTCAACAAATGGGGTGAAAAATGATGTTTTCGGATTACATCTGTTTTGACCGAGCCTCTGTTTTAGAACATGTTGTCAACTGTTTTGGCCTTTGACTAGTTGTTCAAACATAAAATTCAATTTATAACATAAGAATTAACAACACAATATAATTTTCAAACATTCGAACATTAATAAAACATAAAAATTAAAATTATCCAAGTGTTACATGATTAAAAATCATCCAAAATATTCAAAATATAACATGATTAAAAGTTACAATCAACCCCTTATCACTACACCCCTGCCACCTCTGGAACCCCCGACACCCCTGCCACCCTGAGTAGTTCCCCTACGGCGGTAAACCTTCCACCATGCACCTCTGTCAATAGCTCCTCCAAATGTTGTTATTCCTCAGACCCTCGTAGCACCACACCACTGGACATCACAACATACTGATGAGCAAAACCGCAAGTGTACAATTTTACAGAAGTAGTAGAAAGAGAGTATCGTTCCAACAAGGAGTTGTTCAATTTAATTAACTTTTAGGAGATGATTAGAAGAAAGTTTAGTTGTAAAGATTTGGTTTTCAAAGGTTGAAAAGAATAATAATAAAAAGCGCCTTGGGATCATTGGTTCGTCATAATAACGAATCCTTCACAAACAAACCCTAAACCATAACTTTATATTCGACCTACTTTCTAAAGACAAGTTTCTCTTTAGCGTATCAAAGCTTCTTTCGAAGTGCAGTGAGTGTGTTCCTCTAGCAACCACGCCTATTCTCATGGTTGATTGCTATTAGAATCCTTGAAGAACAAAACTTTATATGTCTCAAGGTTTGCTAGACTATTCTCATGTTTCACAACCCTTGTCTAAATTCACTTGTTCCAATATCAAAGCTCGGCTGTCGCTTTATGAATTGATATTTGAGATGATGAATTAACAAACACTAACCCTCAGCTGTCGCTTTATGAGTTTGGTATTTGTTAATTCATTATAAAAACGGTGAATTAGATTAGAAAGTAGATTTATATAAAATTAGGGTTTATGGCTTGGTTTGATTCGGATTACATCATTAGACTTATCCAGCAATCCCAAGACAATAAGAATCTACTCACTCATGATCATCGTAGACATAGAAGAGAAGAAAAAAAGCATAAAGTAAAATAACAAGAAAGTAAAAGAAGAACTTTTATTAAGAAAGACAATTGTCACTATTGAATTCCAAGATCAAAAGATGAATTGTTGTGATAGCTAGCTACTCTATTTATAGTTTACAATGACTTATGCCCTAAAAAATATAACACTAGAATGTTCCACAAGAAACCACGGGCTTTTAGGTCAGAAGTAAACTAATAGGTAGCTTGTCCATGAAGCAGAAGCAGCAAAAGTGGATTCTGAAGGTTGACACGGCCGTGCTACTGGTGGCACAGGCCGTGCCAAGTCTCTGACTTGGGGAGTGACATATTTTTGTCCCATATTTCGTATTTTCATCCCGAATCAGCTCCTAACCCTCTTTCTTTTGCTCCAAGACTAAATCTTTAGATATTTGTTCCTGAAATATAATAACTTGCAATTGAAGTAAAATAATTCTAAAAGGAAATAATATTTAAATAAAACGAAATCAAATCTAAATAAA
>Ga0228711_1000529_pt1 | contig 47772 bp, 28 predicted proteins | sample MedpolnodulmetaG_2_FD_177996 | JGI IMG/M metagenome (GOLD analysis project Ga0228711, IMG submission 177996) | Root nodule microbial communities from Medicago polymorpha collected in Santa Monica, California, United States - brown nodules | ecosystem: Host-associated > Plants > Roots > Nodule...
AGAACAAACAAAAACGAAAATTTCTTAAAAAAAAAATAATAAATTGGTTTTTGTTTGGCCTATAAGGGGGTAAATCAAAACAAAAATATTTTACAGGGGGTAAATCAAAAAAAATATTTTACAGGGGAAAAACCAGAAATGACTTATATTACAGAGGGGTAAAGACCTATTAACCCTAAATATTATTTTTGGTCAAATTAAATTGGTCCCTTTAAACATACAAGTTTCTTTAATGTTGGTCCATCTAAAAAAATTCTTCAAACAATAACCCTTCAAATATTTTCCATCAGAAAAACTGATCCTTATTACTAAAATAAGTTAAAGATCATATCTAAAAGATGATCCGTTTATATAATGTCATTTAATTTCTTCATATTTCAAAATGAATATTGTTTAAGATTTTTACCACTCACTTTTGACAATTTAAGTTTTTTTTGAAAGAGATTAAATTCCATTAAATAACAAATACAAATAGGTCATGGAAAAAGCCCAATAAGTGAGAAAGTAGGAAATTACGACGAAACCCCCAAATTCCTATAAAATTCAGCACAACACTATTCAAAATTCTCGTTCTTTTCTTCTCTCTTTTCGTAGCTATTTCTATCTTTATCTCTGAAACAAAAAAATTCCCAAATCTCAAAACCCTAATTCGAAAATTAAAACCATGGGAAACACAGAGAAGCTTCTGAATCAGATCATGGAATTGAAATTCACCTCAAAATCTCTTCAACGCCAAGCAAGAAAATGCGAAAAAGAAGAGAAATCCGAAAAACTGAAGGTGAAAAAAGCAATCGAAAAAGGTAACATGGACGGTGCACGAATCTATGCTGAAAACGCGATCCGAAAACGCACAGAGCAGATGAACTACCTCCGATTATCCTCCCGATTGGATGCCGTGAGTGCTCGTCTCGATACACAGGCGAAGATGTCAACGATCAGCAAATCGATGGGAAATATCGTGAAATCGTTGGAATCATCGTTGGCGACGGGGAATTTGCAGAAGATGTCGGAGACTATGGATCAATTCGAGAAGCAGTTTGTGAATATGGAGGTTCAAGCTGAGTTTATGGAAAGTGCTATGGCGGGATCGACTTCCCTTTCGACTCCGGAAGGGGAGGTTAACAGTTTGATGCAACAGGTAGCGGATGATTATGGACTGGAAGTTTCGGTGAATCTTCCGGTGGCGGCTGCTCATGCTGTTCCGGTTAAGGAGAAGGATGCTGAGAAGGTTGATGAGGATGATTTGTCTAGGCGTCTTGCTGAGCTTAAAGCCAGAGGTTAATTTAATGCTGTTGTTCTTGCTTGAAGAATGAAGAAGAATCCACTCTTGGTTTTTATATACTATTGGTATTATGTTATAATTTCGCGTTTTTGAAGAGTGGTTCTGTGTATAATTAACTGAATTTCGCTGGTTCCGTTTAACATTTAAGATATAATGTTATGTTTGTGTGTAGACTTTGGTTATATGTTTATATTTGATTGCTTCTTTTGTTCCTTATGGTTTGTGATTGTTGTTGCTTTGGTTGTGGTTATGGATTGTTGAGTAGAATAAAGTGTTTGTAGTTGTCTTTTGGTATAGCTTGGGATATAAGTAGTAACTTTTATTGAAGTTGTGTATAGCTATGAAATGAGAATGTGTATATTTGGTAGGTTATGCAGTTGTGAAACTTATGCTAGTGACAAGCTTAATGCCATGATTTTAATTGAAAACAAACCTTAATTCAAGTGAATTGAAATTACCTTTTAGAAGTAGGTAAATTTCACCTGAGAGTCTGTTCCCGGATAATTTGCTGCTAAGATGGTGAGGATTCTCAGAAATTGGGGCCTGGATGATGCAGCTCTGGTGCTAATTGATCCACTGTAGGCTAGGGGCATCTGCATGCAATTTTGTTATTATAATGGTTGGTAATAATTTGAATTTCAGTGAATAAGATTGACAGTGCATTGTGAGAGGTGAGGTATATCTGTTGTCATTTCTGTTAAGATCATTCTATGAGAACTTTAGCCGTGCTCAGGGATCTCTTTGACATGATTTTCCCAACAACAAAAGTTGATGTGATTTGATGTCTGTAATAGCTTTTAAACTACAATGATGATAAACACATAGAAGTTGAATCCCGTTGATTTATGAAGATACTTGGTTTGAGTTTAAAATCCATGAAAATGCTTAGATATCTAATAGTTTAGGAAGTTCTGATAGGCTTCACTGTCCCTTCAATTGTTGAGCTTATGTGAAAATATCTACATAGAGCTAAGCTAAGGGTCCAGAGTTGGTTTTATATCTGGAAGGCATTTACAGTTATATAACTGAAAACATCTATATAGATCTTCAATATGCCTCACCTCCAATATAGACATATAAGGCTGCATCAATGGCATGTATAAGATCCCCTAGATTACCACATGGGTGGCGTTTACAGTTCTGATCTAGTAAATAGTATCTTCCTTTTGAATTTCGTAGTGTCTAGCAATTTCTTTTGCATTGAGAAAAGCTTCTCTTGGAACATTGTTTGCGGAGTTTGAGAAATGAACTTTATGGTTATGTTTGTTTCTTGTGTCCAGTGTCAAATAATACCTTACGTAAATTTATGAGTTGTCATTAGTAAAGGCAACCTCTTGAGGTAGTACTAATGGGGTCTAGAGTTATTGAAACAAATCTGGTATCAGGCAATTTGTTGCTAACTCGGCAGCAAGGAAATCCTCGCAAGCTACATCTAGTTTTCTTCTTACTGATTTGTTATGCGTAAGAGTTCATGTGGTCACAATTAAACTTTCCTGTAAATTCTGAAACTGCTTACACTGTTTTCTATAATAAGATAGTATACACGCATGTATATGTTTTGCGGTAAGAGAAGATAAATCTATTGTATCTCCTTTGTTACAGTCAATGGTTGTTTTATGTGGGTGGTTGGATTCGATCCGAGGTTTTCACCCTTCTCCCTACGCGTGTGTGAACAGTATAGGTCAGTCATCTATAACAGAAAAAAAGAAGATAAGTCCAACGCATTGAATGGAGAGAAGTCACTATGCTGATTGTATACCATGTTGGTTACAGTTTGCACAGATAAGTAAGCATAAGTTACTCATTGATAAATCTCTGGAAGATTACGAAATAGTTTTTGTTTTAAGTTTTTGAAATATACAAGTCCTTTTCTCACAATAGTTATCTTTTACATGTTTTAGTTTTTTAGTCCCCAAAACTAAAAAATTCAAAACAGTATCCAAAACTGTAATTTTAAAAATGGTTTAGCAAACAAGTTTTTAAAAACTAAAATAGAGTTTTTGGGAAGTGTTTCAAACAGGCTCTACATGTTGGACAATAATGCATTTTTCCGATATAACGTGTACTTGTAGTTACCATAGACATCCTTTAATTCGTTTTGGTAGTGGCGACTATATGCTGTAGCCACAATTTTTGGTATTGCGGAAGTGAATGAAATCAAGGTAAACAAGTCAAAACTGAATGTTAAGTACATTTAGCAATTTGTTGTGAAGGTAATTGTAACTTTTAATCAACTCAAAATTGAACTGTTATATCGTATGATACTAAAATCCTCTCAACAAAAAAAAAAGAACCAAAATAGTGAGTAGCCCAAGAGAGGGAGAGATCGTTGGATATTTGAGAAAGCAAAATTTTAAGATTGATGGAGAGGGGAAGGGAGGTGGTTTGGAGAGACTGAAGAGGTCTAACCTAACGTATAAAAAGAGCTTCTATGTACTTGGGGGTTTAAGTTTAACCATATGATTTTAAGAATGTTTCATACACAAAGGTTTTATATATTATAGGGATAGGGATTAAAAGAGATACGAATGTTTCATACACAAAGGTTTTATATATTATATTTATAGGGATTAAAACAGATACTTCAACGTGAAACAACTAGAAAACGAAGAGCTAGCATGGTAACAATCATGATAAATAGCTTAACAAGTTAACACGTTCTCTTTTTGAATGAAACTCACGTAAATCTTCTCTCCGCTTTTGAGGCTTATATTGGACAACCATTCCAAGTCACAGAGAAAATCAAACGACGACTTTGTTTCGACTTGCACCATTCCATCCCACTACCTCACCATGGGGAGAATAATCTGACCAGAAAATTGGTAAATGATCAAAATCTGCTGGATCAAAATTCTTCAGCTAAATTTATCAATTTAAATCACCCATACCTCAATTAACCACTCATACATCAACGTCAGTTATGAAACATTATAAAAAAGTGCATCCTTCCTCACCATTGAAGAGGGAAAAATGATACAGAAAACACCATACCATAACACCCAACATATCAATTAAAAAATCCTTGATCAAAATGAAGCATATATGTGAATAACCGGGCTTTAGCTAGAAGTTGTTGATGTTTACAAAACAATTGCTGGATGATGGTTCATGTACGGAGAACCAGAGCTCGGCGTAAGCCGTTTCACAATGGTGAAGTCAGATGATATATGAAACTTGACGTTAATTAAACAATGCATATGTTAGTGTGTGTTTGGTATGGCGGTGACGAAAATTGATTAGAATTGGGTTTGAGAGAATTAATTTTGGTTAAAAGTGAGTTTGAGGTGAATTGATTTATGTTTGGATAAACTTATTTAAAGGTGATTCTTAATTTTTTGGGTGTAAACCAGGTATCATTTGCGCGTAACTGCAGAGACTAAATCCATTGTTGCTGCATGCTCAAGGCTGGATTCGAACTCAGGACCTTGGTTAAGCTAGAAGAGACCTGTTCCATCTCATCTAAGCGCTCTAGGGTTAAAAGTGATTCTTATAAATTGATGTTGTTTGGATAATTTGAATCAAAATTGATTACTTATAATAAATGGATTTTTATTGCTTCAAAAATTATTTTTAAAATCCCCTAAAAAAAGAAGTTATAATTAATACTTTTCAGCACCAATTAAAATAACATTAATATATTTTCAAAAAAATTTGAAAAAACAATTATCATCAAAAGATACATTTCAGTTTCTTTTCTAATCAACTCCATTGCACGGCTTCCACTCCATAGCTCACAGCTCCTTCCATCTCTCGCATCTCTAAAAAAAACAAGATCTCCATTTTGTAGATCCTTCAATTTCTTGTATGTATCTTTAATTTCTACCAAATCGATTTACTTCCTCATCTCCAATATTCTTTTCCCATCTCAATATTATGTGACAGTCTCAAGGTTAGATAGATCTGTATCGCTGTGAATTCCAGAGAGAAAGGGCAACATGCAAATGGAAATTTGGTGAAGTAAAAGAAGAATTTTATGTGAACATGGGTAATTAGGTAAATTACACTTTCAGAGAAAAACGTGATTGTTGAATCTGCCGTAGAACCTCCGAATCTCAGCTTCAGGAAAACTGTGTTTTGGAGCAAAAACCACCCAGACTTGCCTTTTCATTCATCCAAACAACAAAATGGGCAAAACGGTGTTTGGCAAAAGTAACCCACGTTTGGAGCCTAAAAACGTGTTGACAAACACACACTTAATCTAGTTGACAATTAAGTCCGATTAATTAAAGGAGAGGAAACTATAGTCAATACCATTTGGAAAATTTAAATTTAAGATAGACAAACGAAAAACAAAACAACAGACCCAGTTTAAAGTATAATAAGATGGCATTCCAGTCTTGTATTGAAAACGCAATAAATAATTTACCAAACTGAACTCCAGTATTCTAGAATAGGATTCTAGAATACATAAACTACAAAAAGGGGGTAAAACATGATTCATGAAAATGTAGCATGCAATCTAACTCTCTTCTCAATTCACTTATTTCCTGCATGCCTGTTTCTCTTCTTAGCACCAGACTTTGCAACTCTGAGGCTCCTATTAACAGCACTCAACCTTGCAAGAGCTGCCTTCTTAAGATCAGGTCTGTAGTAGTTATCTGCCACCTGTGGGACATCATACAAGCAATAAATCAAATTAGCTCATAGATTAAGGCAATGAAGCTTTTTCATGAAATAGAAATTCAGTAGAAGTACAAAAAGTTGCAAATTGAGATAACAATTTGAACAGATATTAGACTAAAACCAAATATTATTCTAAATAATTTGTTGGGAAGCATTAGGGTTCGCTGCAAGATAAAGAAGCTTCTCTAAATGACAACATAAATTAAGAGATGAAGGAACAATAGAATAACCAAATCTCAGAAGCCAAGCGTAACAAGTAAATTTCATTGAAGAAACCCACCTAGGGAACCTTCTTACATGTTAAGAGCTCATCACTGATGGTAAACATTCAATCATATTAGCAGTGGTGGTTTAAAATTAATTTCAGTTTATACAGAAAAATGCAAAATAGCATATAAGGAGAATAGTTTACTAAGACAGGCCTGCTCCCCTCGTACTAATAACAAATATGAAGAGATCAATAGGGCAACTGGGCAAGTTCACAAAATACTTATTGATGATCAAAGCTCAGAAGCCAAGCGTAACAAGTAAATTTCATTGAAGAAACCCACATAGGGATTCTTCTTATATGTTAGCGGCTCATCACTGCTGGGGAAAACCTAGTCCGCAGAGGTTCAAAATGATTTTAATTTACAAAGATAAAACGCAGGGTAGCAATTAGGAAGACTAGATCACCAGATAAAAGAGAGCAGGTTCGCACAATAAACAAGAAATAAAAAGGTTTAGATTCATTAAGAAAACTATTTTGAATTATTTGAGGTCAGTAGGCTATATTCACGAAACAATTTCTGAATGATCAAAGCTCAGAAGCCAAGCGTAACAAGTAAATTTCATTGAAGAAACCCACATAGGGATTCATCTTATATGTTAGAGGCTCATCACTGCTGGGGAACACCGAATCTTACTGGCAGAGGTACAAAATGTTTCTAATTTACACAGATAAATCACATGATAATTAGGAAGGCCAGATCACCAGATAAAAGAGATGCTAGGTTCACACACTAAACAAAATAACTTAGATAAAAAGGTTAGATTCATTAAGAAAAATATTGAATTATCAGATGTCAAAAGGCTATATTCACAAAACAACTTCTGAATGATCAAAGCTCAGAAGCCAAGCGTAACAAGTAAATTTCATTGAAGAAACCCACGCAGGGATTCTTCTTACATGTTAAGAGCTCATCACCGCTGGGGAACACTCATTGCACAGGTTTAAAATGATTTCAATTAAACAACAGATAATTTGAATGGAAGCTTAGGGGAAAAATAGTTTAAGTGACAAAAGAGAGGCAGGCTATTAACAGTGCAGGGAAATAAGATATCAAAAGGTTAGATTTACAAAATAACTCTTAAACAATCAAAGCTCAGAAGCCAAGCGTAACAAATAAATTTCACTGAATAAACCCAACAAATGGATCCTTCTTACATGTTAGAGGCTCATCACAGCTAGGAAAAATTTGAACAAAGAAAGAGGGGTTCAAATGGTTTCAATTTTAAAGCTTTTATGTAAACAAACCACATTTTTCCAACATTCTTATTTTTGAACTAATCCGCTCAGCGGTATTTCCATTCAAATGCACTGAAACGACTTCAAAAAATTAATATAAATCCGAATTGTTGTGAAAATTTCTAATTCAAAATAATTTAGCACCAACCAATTCAAAACAATTTTCAACTATTTCTGCCTAGCAGAAGATTTGACTAGATATGTAGCAATATGAATGCAACTACTAAACCAATATTGTGAAACATGAAAACAACCAACTTAGCCAAATTATCCAACCACTAATTCCACACAAAGAACAAGATCCGGGAGCACAAATTTACTATTTTTTTTCTTCTTAAAATTACCTGATTTTGCACAGCCTTAGCCATCCTCCTGAACTCTTTCTTCATGACAGATTTGTGAATCAAAGCAGCAGGCTTGTTTTGCTTCCTTGGCTTGGTGGTTGCCAACAACACAGACTGATCTTTACCAGCAGGCTGAATAGTTACAGTTTTCTTGTTGGCCAAACCTATTATTATACCATAATAAAAACATAAACTAAGCTTCACTCACCCAAAAAAAAAATTGCAACTTTGAAACCATCACACACATGGCATTTAACATCATTAAAAAGAAACACATTTGATTAAAATTTGAGCTTATTTGATTCGGCTTGTTTGAGCTTATCTACTTGCATAAGTATTTGTTAGACTGCTTCTGCTTGGAAGAACTTATAAAAACAGTTTATGACATGTGCATATGCAGTTTTCAGCTTGCATAGATAAGCTCGTCATGATAGCTTATCAAAACAGCTTATAGATCATACAAAACAGTTTTGACTTTTTTTTATCTTATGTTTATAGAAATAACCAATTCATAAGCTGATATATGATAGCCCACTATGCTTTTAGATCCAAAATAAGCTGTTTATCCAAACAGAATCCTAATCAGTAAAAAAACAGCTTTCACATAACATAAAAAAAACAACATTTTTAAAGGTATGATTTTGACACTAACCAGAGTATTTGTAGGAGTTAAGGTTGTAAAGATTATTGGGTTCTCTGCTGAATTGAACACTCTGAGTGTTATTTCCAAACTCTTTAACCAAAAAAGAGTTGTTCCTCTTCACGATCTCCCAAACAAGTGGTCCAGGTACTGTTGCCATCTTCTTCTTCTTCTTCAACCTATAATACAATACTGATCTAGATTAATACCAAATCGGAAAATCAAAGATAACACTAGAAAGCACAATAACAGAACGAAAATACCTTGGATTGTTGTTGAGGAGAGTGAGATTTGAGAAGAAGATGTTTTCTTGTGTTAAGATTTATAGCAAAATGGAATTGGAAACCCTAATTTGCTTTGGATTTGGACTTCTGGGTTTGGGCTTTAAACACATATAGCCCACTAAGGTCACCCGACACAACATGTAAGATTCTGAATATTTGTTTTGATTTTGAGGATTGCTTTTATGAAGTTAGATATTTCTTAGCAACACAAGTAAGAGACCAAAAATCGATAGTTAATTACTGTTGAGGGTATTTTAGTAATTTATTTATGTTATTAGGAACTTTTGAGTATAAAAAAGCAATTCTCTTTGATTTTTTATCTTACAAAACACACAACATAATCTTTTTTTGTTAATATAAATCTAAATCTAACTTAATTTTAATAAATATTATATTATATAAGATATTGAGAACATATATTTAAATATTACTGATTTCGTGTTTTTTTTCTTTTTTTTAAGGGAAGATTCAATTGTGTTAGGGCAAAAAAAAAATTTAATGGTTCAAATTTTGGCTTGAAACATACACACAACTACAAACTCTTAAATTTGAAGTCCGACGTAGATTTTTTTCCGAAGAATTGAAGTGGGATGAAGATTTTTAGTCTAATAATATCAACATTGTTAATTAAGTTAGACTTTATAGACATCGAAAGTCTTTTTGAAAGTATACACGATAAAACACAGTTTTTAACGTAATGATATTTGTACAATCATTTTGTAACAACTTTTGAAACAACCTTGTTTCAAAAGTATATTCATAATCATGTAGTACCTCCGTCTCTAAATATAAAACTTTTTTGTCTCTTTTTATAAGAGTATTTTCAAGTACATTAATTAATTCTTTACCAACATACCTTTATTTATTTTATATATTTTTCTTCAATCAGCATTAAATACTATTTTGAAAACATACATTAATCCTCTCTCTCGAAGGATAAAATTGTAAAAAACAATAGTAATTACATACAATTTTATTATCATTTTAAATTTTGTTAATTTCCGTTATTTTTTCAAAAGAGCCCTATAATTAAGAACGGATGCAATATGATTTTCCTTTTTAAAAGGGAGCTTCTACGGTGCAGTTAGAAAACTGACTTTTTTGAAAAAGTTAATTTTGATTTTAATGTTTGATTCATTTTTAAATTGTTGATTACTGATTAATGATCAATAGTAATCATCTAGTAATGCTTGCAACATCTTGGACTTACAGGTACTATTTTATCGTTGGTATCTTTAACATGCAAACAGATTTGATGATATTATGTGATAGTCTTAAGTGTTACACTTTGTGGGGTGTTACACTTAAAACAAGGTAGGATAAAATTAGATTAAGTGTAGTCTTGTTAATCTGATGAATTATTGATACTATGAGGACGGAACCTTTGATATCACTGTACAAACAGTGAGGTGTTACTCAGTACACTTTTGATGTTATAGTGTCAACTTCATCAAAAGAGTCATTTTCACGACTTCACCATAGAATTTTCCTTTTTAAAAATGCTGGCATAAAGTTGAGCACTATAAGTTTATAACTATTTGTGTTGTCATATTTTCACGTTTTCGTATTTATGGAGAAAAAACTAATTAACTACGATGATTTCATGATGAATCCAACAAAACGAGGGAATTATTACACAGTTAAAAACTATGCTGAGAGGTTGGGCAAATATTGAAAGAAAGGATTATAACAAAGTTCCTCAAACGAACCAGACTCCTTACAAAATATATTCAACTACTTATATATTTCTGAGTAGTCAAATTAATCTATGAAGCTTATATAGAACTAACTAACTATGCTTCTAAATTTTCTTATAATGAACTTAGAAGTTCCAGATTGAATAAACATAACTGGGTCAAACTATAATAGTTATCATAGTTTTGAATTCCTTCATAGCACTGTGACAAATTTAGGTGGTTAGGTATACACCATCAAACCAGCACTGTTTCTGCAGATTTATTTGAGATCAGAATATGTATCTATAAATTGGATGAAATTACGCAAAATGCCATATCACTCTGGCATAGGTCTTTGAATAGTCTCTACATATGCCAAATTTCTGAGCAAGGACCACTAGATTAGATAAAATTACTCCCCTGAAAAAAATACAAGATGACATAGTCATACAAAACTTCAAACTTCTTTGTTGAACTTTGATGTCTCTTAAAAATGATACTTCCATGTAATATTGTAGTCAAATCCATCTTCATCAACCAAAAATCATGAATCTGAGAAAATCTTATGTTAAAAGATTGTATAAACGCCTTCAAAAGGCAAAGCTAGATCAAGGAGAAACAATCCCACCATTTATGCTAACACTCTTACTAATGATGAATATTGAACATGTCATGATAACTGAAATGTTGTAATGGAGACAAGTTTCAACTTTGGTTTGAGTATAGAAAATATATACAGAAACCATAGGAGTCGCAGTAGGTTAAGTACGTTCGCTTCGCACAGATCCAAAATTACCTGATACTGAAATGGGAAAAGCCGAGTCATAAGCAATAAGCTTCTCTAAAACATGCATTGTGATCTTTCCAGAACCACTCACAACACATCTAAATAAAAATATAAATTTGAGGAATTTCTGAATCATGGATCTATATACACAAGAAATCTAATAAGAAGCAGATTTACACAAGATAATTGGTTTTAAAAAAAGCAGCCAAAAGAATAAACAAAAAAATATATTGAAGTACACAGAAATGGAAGAAATTTCTAATTTGAATGGAGTTTTTAACTCTAGAAAACACTGTTAACTAAAATGAAAAAAACACTGCAGATGCATGATAACTTGTCAAGTGTGAAGTGTAAGAACATGAATCAAGACATAAGTGTAATAAGAACTTGAATCAAGAAATGCATGGAAAATATTTACGATATTCTTGATCAATTATGAACAAGCATGCTATTTGTCTTAAACAATAAGTTGGCAGATGCGAAATTTAGGCAACAGTCTAGGAGGTTGCTAAAAAGAGAAAAAGCCATGCACAAGGAACTGAAAGAACCTGTCACAAAAAGGGCATCTTATTGAGAAATTCCAAATACATAAAAAATAATAAGGTTATCAGAGGGGAAATTTTATACATAAGCGCATCAGACCACCATGCATCCGGCGAGCATAAGAATAAAGCTGAGTTAACAGGCCATAACCAGCAGGCTTCAGGTTGAATACTAGAATTTAGACCAAAATATCCTAGGTCCTGTAAAACCATCCTGGCATAGATTTGAAAAGTACATAAAAGTTATTCAGCTCCCCTTTCTGCTTTGAATGCCCATATGATCAGTATCCCAAATTTTTGTGTTCCTAAACTGCTTAGATATGTGCAGGAAGCTCCTCTAATTTGTTTGTAAATTGCATAAGTAAAGGTGTATCCATGTTTGAATTTTAGTATGTCAAGATCACAAAGCACTTAAAATTAAATCAGTGTTATACACCTTGTGCATTTTATAAACAGGCTCGCTTTAGAGGAGCTTTATTGTAGATATGTTAAATACTGCACTGTATATGATGCTTATTCCATTTATTTGTACAAAGTAAAGGAGTCATCCAAATTAATTAAAACACTAAAACACGGGGAAAAAAGTGATTCAAATATACATTAACCAGATACAAAAGGAATGATTTACAAAGAAGGTCAAAATTACAAAATATGAAAGACACAAATAATACACACTCCAGATTTGCTTTGCATATGAATTATACTTCCTAGTTGAATTAGAAGGTAAGAAACTCAGACAATTATACCCGATAGTCCATCGACGGTGGTTCTATATTTCTTGTAATAATAACTAAAAGTTCAGTGAGTCCACTGAACAATGACGCTCTCTGAGAAGTGAAAATCTATGCTCATAATCATAGACTATGTTGACAAATGATAATTGAAAGAATAATGGAATACAATTTTATTTTATTTTCAATTTGAACATACAAACCACGTAAAATTCACAACTCATCCTCTTTTATAGACAATCTTGTGCCAAAAAGCCGGCAAACACATTCTCTATCATCGCGCATAATGTTTCAATCTTCTAAGAACAACTAGCTTATAGAACCTTCGGGTCCGGAAATACAATGCCAGACTGACCAAAAATGCTAGAAAAGTCACACCGGCCAGGATCAGAAATGACAACCTGAAACAGTGGATGCCAAAACAGGAGTTATCTTCTTCACTGGCTTCCTTGTCATATATATATCCAACAACTTTCACAGAAAGTATATAAGACCCGAGTGGACTCGCTGCAGCAATAGCATTGAAAATGGTACCCATGTGCTTCACACCAAATATCTCAGAAGTGACTGTTGGCATTAAGGACCAATTTGTACCATAGCATATTCCCACCAGGACAGGACCCAAATAAAAATTTCCAGGGAAACCAGAAGCTATGATTAAATGACCAAGAATTGTAACCCCCAGAGTTACGGTCAATAGCAGGGGCCGTGGCCAACCTCTTTTGTGCATGATATAATCGGATACATGGCCGCCACCAAAACGGCCAAGAAAATTCCACATACTCCACAATGACACCATATTGCCAATCTGAATAGTACTATACCCAAGAGATTCTCCTATTTGGCTCATATTATTTATCATTGAAAGCCCAGAACCCAAACCGGCAATCATGGTCACAAACAACATCCAAAACTCAACTGTACACATAGCTTGTAATACGTTCATTTCTTCTTCAAGGGGCAACGTATCATCTGAAGTATCCTGTACTTGCACCTCCTCGCTAGGTAGCTCTTGGTATTCTATCGCAGGGGCAGTAGTCTCAATGGACAGAGCTTGTGAAAACATCCTCGTGTCCTCCCAATGAGCTTTCACAGCAATGCCAAAAGGTGATGCTAGTAGAACCATAAGGATCGTGAATGTAAAAACCCGTGCCCAATACGGTAAGCTCACGAAGTTTTGCAAAACTATTGTGAACATGAGATACACAACAATAATGACAGTGACCACGGAAAACCCATCTAAATGCTTCTTGTAATCACAGTCTTGCACTTGATAGATCCTCAACAGAAACATAAACAACACAGAGATGAATGCAGGTAAGCAAGCTAGCATCAGAAGGAAGGTAGCTGGGTCACCATCGAAAAATGTGTGGTACAGTTGAATCAGGATAGCCCCACTAAGCCCAAGAAAACCCTGAAAAATAATGAATATGAAATTTACTTCAATTTTTCATTGTTGTTGTTAGTGCAAGTAAAAACTAAAGCAAATCACCAATTTAAAAAATCGACAAACTATATTTGGGGTCTGTTTGGATTGCCTTATTTAACCTTGGCTGCTGCCATAAGCATGTTAATAACATATGATTTCCATAAGCTTTTCAGTTTATTTACATAAGCTCTCAATAATAACTTATGAAACAACTTATAGCTAATATAAACAACTAAAAGTTAATCAACAGTTTCTAAAATCAACAAACTATATTTGGGTTCAGGTTGGATTGACTTATGAAAGCACTTGTGAGACTATTTGGTAGAGTTTATAAAAACAGCTTACAACACATCCACAAGCTGTTTTCAGCTTATTTCCATAAGCTCTCCCGGATGGCTTATGAGCATGTTTGCGTTCACTTATTTGAGCTTACCCACTAAGTAACATAAGCAATTGTGAAACAGTTTGAGAGCACTTATAGGAAACAACTTATGACATGCGCATAAGTTGTTTTCATTTTATTTTCAAAAACTCTTGAGGATAGCTTATGAAAACATCTTATAGCTTAAATGGAAACGATTTGACTTTACTTTATCTTTTATAATAGAACTATCCATAAGCACTTATACTATGATCATTTATATTATAAACATCATATAGCTTATACAAAAAAGAGTTTGACTTTATTTTATCTATTGCTCTAGAAATAGTTTATACACAAACAATTACTAGTGCATGATATAATAACTTGTTATGCTATAAGGGCTTAATTAAGTTGTTTAATGAACAAGTTACCTTCATAATCCCAATGATAGTCCCACTATACTCCGGAAAATTCCTCAAGCCAGTAACAACATTAGTAGTATTCAAAAAAGTTTGTCCATTAGCAGAAAGCCAAGCAAAAAAACACATAACAGGAACAGGAACATCCTCAATCAACCCGACAACACAACCCCACATAAACAAAAACCCCAAAAACACTTGAACAGCCCCAGCAGCCACAACAATCCATGGCCCACCAAGAGAATTCCATCTGGACTTCTTAGACGATGATGGGCCATCACCGTAAGGCGTCACGGCGGAGTAAAGAAGGCCGGAAAGAACGCCGAAGTTGGCTCCGACGTCTTTGAAAACGGAAACGGTGTCGAGTGTGGATTGGGAGTAGTGTTGGGTTGATTTGAGGAGAGGAGAGTAGATGCTGAAGGTGTAGGAGGCGCCGCAGCTTGATTGGATCCATATTGCGGCGGCGACGCCGGTCCAACGGTTTGTTAACCAATTCATGGTTGTGGTTGTTAATTAACCACCTTGTTTCTCTTTGGGTTGAAAGAAGAATGTTTTTGGGTTGATTGGATATGCATTTCAGGTGATTGAATTCGATTTGTTTATATGTTGATTAGTTGGAATTAGTTAAATTAATGGGATTGGAAACATGTGGGTTAATTTTGGGTAATTAATTAATGAATGGATTAGCAAAGACTGGTTGTCATGATCATGATGACAAAGACATGGTTGGAATAGATATGTTTTAGCTTAATTAAGAAGAAGACTACTTGTTTGAAGATCAAATTTATGATTCTTACTTACTTTGAAATAGTATTAAATTTTACAAAATCTTAATTTAACATATAGGTTGGGTTTGGTGATATAAGGAAAGTAGAAGAAAAGACACATCGAGGATGGAAAGTTTACAAGAATATTGAACCTATCCTTGTTTTTTTATTCTTCTCTCAATCCTCATTTCTATATAACGATATTCAAGATGTGACGGATATAAAATAAAATATGAATACATTTATTAGTCAAAAAATGAAAAATAAATAAGAACACATCTAAAAATCGTTGACTTCTAGGATGAGGGTTCAATTAGGTCCATCACCGGTGGACCACTCAAGTTAACCGTTAGATTAAAAAAGTCTATATGATCTCTTTAGTCAATACCACACTAGATTGGATCTCGTTTTTCTGCATCACATTCTTTCCGGTTAAGTATATCGGTGCATTTGCCCATGTTAGAGTTCCGACTGCATTTGACAACCCCACAAGTTCGGTGGAAACGCCCGTAAATAAAGACACAAATAGGTTCTTGGTTATTTTCCTCTCGATTTTTTATTTTTTTTAACAAGCCATTTTCCTCTCGTGTTATATCAAAAGCATCCATGATATAGGTTATTATTATGATTTACAAGGGTAGAGTTCTTTATTGTCTTGCCACCGCCGGCACAATTTTCTGATTGCTAGACTTCATATTAGAAGGAAAAAATCCGTAAAATCTAATTGCATCCATACTAGAAATTTCAATTATTTGAAACTCCACTATATGAAGATTTCTATAAGTCAATGTCGGATCATAAAACAATATTTTAAGTTAAAGAACAAGAAAGAGAAAAGAAGGATTACATTTTTGTGAATTGGGATAATTTGATGAAGAGAGGAAGAGAGGTGAAAGAAGGAAAAAAATTATTGTGTGAGTGGTACATAATAAGATCTCTTGGAATTACTTAATCTGATGGCATTTTTTAATGGTTCATCATGAACCACTTGGTTGATGGTTCACCTTAAAATCCACCCCTAATGAACTACTTTGTCTTGGAAAACATAATAATCAAACTTTAAGAAATTGACTGCAAGACTTTTAATACACATATTTTTATAATAAGTTCATTAACATGTGTCATTAAGGATACAAGTTAACATTTCCCCAAAAAAAAAATGCCATCTAATGCCTTGTTTTAATCGAGGTGTGTATTCATAATTATTAATTTGGGTCTTCTTTTTCTTTCTAGAATGTGATGTGACCAACAGTTGACGACGAATTGTCAATTAAATAAAGTTATTATAGAAAAATACTAATTTTCTCAAACAAACAAAAAAATATAATAAAAAAGGAAAAATTGCGCTGCATAGTGAATCCCCGATACGGATACGGGTGCGGGTACGATACGATACGCGTACACGGATACGTGGATTTTTTTAAATTTAGGATACGATACGGTTAGGATACGTTAACAAAAATTTATAATAAAACTTATATGTATGTAAAATACTTGAAGAAAATTAACACTGATTACTCTTCATTATTGAATCATTATAAAAGTTATAATTTTTAAAAAATAATACATGTGATCAAAATAATTTTTTTAAAAGTTTTCTTATAAATTATATTACATTTTCATATGTTGGGATATCGAGAGAAACATCATTAAAAGAATTCAACATAAATTTTATTGAATGTTGATTAACTGAATCACCTCTCTCGCTACGTTCATCCACAAGAAGTATAATTTAAAGTGTTTCATCGAGAAACAATTCTATTGATGCATATCTAAAATTGAATCACATACATCTATAATGAATTTTTACAACATTGCCTCACTTTTTTACTCTTCATCTTTTTCTAGGATACGTATTTGTGAAGTATTTTAGAAGTATCCTGGTGTATCTATGGTGTATCACATAAGTATCCGATAAAATATTTATTAAAAATTAAAATAATTAATTCCAATACTTCGTGGGTACGTATCCGCGAGTATCCGTGAAGTATCAGTATCTGATACGGGTATGTCTTCGTTTTGGAGTATCTGGGTTTCATAGGTCATGATGATGGGCTCAACACGAGTGAGAGAAGAATAAGAATAATCAACAAAGTAACCTAACTTTAATTTTTTTTTTTTTTATGAATTGTACTCTTTTCATTATTTTTCTGTTTTCATGAAATAATTAGTTGTTAGATTGAATTAATTAGTTGTTAGATTGAATCGAAAAAAATTAATTGTTAGATTAATATTTGCTTGTTCGTTTAATTTGAATTCAAGACTTTTAACTTTTTTAAACCTTAACTCAAAGTATTATTAGACATGATGAAATAGCACAAGACAAGATAAAATTAAAAGGGGATTTTTGGTATTTTAATATTGTGTAGTATGGGGAAAAAAAAACTACCTCATAGTTTATTGAAGAACAACAATTTATTTTTTTGTCCGATCTCTTACTACATAGAGTGTGTTCAGAACTTGTTTGATTCTCTATTTTAGCAAATCAAACGTATTTTGTAATTTTATAGTATAAAATGTGTATGTTATATCTTGTATAGAGTGTTGTTGCGATTAATTAATCAGTATATTTATTAAACCATTCATCTTGACCCCAAATATTGTAACTTATCACGAGCCAATGGAAGATGGGACTTCAATTCAGAATCATGACTTTGTCGGGTCATGTTAACCCCTCCAACTTTCCCATCAATCCTTATCAATTCATGTGAGTATACAATTGAACTGAAGTCTTTCATTAATTTCTTTTCCCAACTGAAATAAAATTCAATTAACCATTAATCTTTCTGAAAAATTTCCCTAAAAACAAATCTTTCTAAAAAATTACCTATTTCTTAGCAGTTTATTATAATTAATCTTTTTTTCACTAGAATTGTTATCAATCCTCTAACTAAAAAAAGTATATTTTCAAAAGTATTTTGAATAGTATTTAATGTTTTTTGTTAGCCCTCTAGATTCTCTCTTCAATTGGAGAGGGCTACTAGAATTGTTTTTTTAAGGGGGATTGTTATTAATCTTTATTTTAATTCAAAATTTAGCGTAAATATAATCTATTCAATAATTGTTTTATAGAGGAATCAAACTCAGTTTCATTAAATGATTCATACTCTGTTTAGTTTATTGATAACATATGTTCAATTGTTTCATTAATATTTAGGACTTTCATTTTGACACAAATAGCATTTAATATTAAAGTGTGTTAAAAATAAAAATAAATAAATTTTTTTGAAGTACTCCTCTGCAGTATCAGGAAGCCACTCCCAACTATCTGAAACATTAGGAACTAAAGAGATATCAAATAGTAACACCCTACACTCCTCTAGCAACGCCTCCTCCCACGCCCACAGCCTACGCCTCCAACTCCACCCCTCCCCACCCTGCTCCAGCCCCAGAGAGAACAAAGAAGCCACTGTAATGGTTTTGTTCTCTGCTAAGTCAAATAAACGAGGGAACCACACACAAAACGGGGAACCTCTAATCCACCTATGCGACCAGAACAAAGTCGCAGCACCATCACCCACCCTCCGTCTAACACTATCACCGAACCACCCTCCACCTATGTCACTGTCACCATCACGAATCCTACCTACCTCCCGCCACCACGAAGAAACACTCCGGCCCCCCACCTCCAACCTCCCACCTACTTCGCCATAACGGGCGACTAAAACATGATACCACAGCCCTTCTCTGTCAACTAACATCCTCCAACACCATTTACCTAGTAAAGAAACATTAAACTCCTTCAACTTCCTAACCCCCAAACCTCCATGCTCCTTTTTAGCACATAAGGTATTCCAACCTATCCAAGTAACTTTTCTACAATCCTCACTCCCACCCCAAAAAAAATTATTCAATAAAGATTCAATGGAAGAGATTATACCTGATGGAGCTTTGAAGAAAGAAAGAGCATAGACAGGCAGAGATGTTGGAACTGATTTGAGGAGGATCAAACGGCCACCGAAAGAAAGAAACCTGTTATTCCAACCCGACAGTCTAGATTTAATGTGATTCACGATTGGTTCCCAAAACTTTAGACTCCACGGATTACCACCTATAGGCAGGCCTAGGTACATAAAAGGAATTTTTCCCACTTTACGACTGAACACCGTCACTACCTCATGCAACCAAGAATCAGAAATATTAACACCCACCAACATGCTTTTATTAAAATTCACTTTCAAACTGGACAGAGATTCAAATATAACAAGAGCAGCTCGGAGGGCCCTCACATTAGCCCAACTTTTATTTCCTAATAACAGAGTGTCATCAGCAAATTGAAGATGAGATACCACAACCTGATTAACCGTACCAACCGAATACCCTGTGAATAAATTATTCTCGACCATAGCTTACATCAATATGTTGAGACCTTCAGCCGCAATCAGAAACAAAAAAGGGGACAGGGGATCCCCCTGACGTAAATCTCTATGTAAATGAAACTCATCAGTAGGGCTGCCATTAACGAGAACATCAGCTGTAGCAGTACTCACACACTCTCGAATCCACTTCCGCCACAGAACTGGAAAAGACATACCTTTCATAACCGAATCCAAATAGCCCCAGCCAACGGAATCGTAGGCTTTTTCAAAATCCACTTTGAATAACATAAGCTCCTTCTTGAGTTTACAAGCCTCATCAACTACCTCATTTGCTATAAGAATGCCATCAAGAATTTGTCGATTTTTAACAAAAGCAGACTGCGTCTCTGCCACCACACTACTCATCACCAACCTCAATATGTTAGCCAACAATTTGGCTAAAATTTTATACATGCTTCCCACCAAAGAAATTGGTCGAAAGTCATTTAACCTCTGAGGATTATCCACCTTCGGAATAAGCAAGATGAATGTAGCATTAATACCTTTAGCCAACTTACCATTTCTGTGAAACTCGGAAACAAACCTCATCACGTCATCTTTCAGCTCAATCCAAAATTCTTTTATAAAACCAAAATTGACTCCGTCCGGACCTGGACTTTTAAAGCTATCGCAATCCCAAATAGCCTCCTTAACTTCACCCTCTGAAAAAGGTTTGATAAGGCTTCCTCCCTCTCCCACAGACAGGGTCCTAAACTGCATATTGGAAAATACTAGGTCTCTCTGCATCTGGCGCCTTGAAATGCTGCGCGAAATGATTGAACACCGCGTGTCTAACAGGTTGAACACCTTCAATTCTCACACCGTCAAACAACACAGAGCAAATAGCGTTACGACGGCGACGCGAAGACAAAATAGAGTGAAAGTATTTAGTATTTGCATCACCTTCACGGAGCCATTGATTCCTCGATTGCTGCCAACAAATACTAATGTTAAGCCTAGACACAGAGTGCAAATTAGCCAAAGCATCATGCAATTCGTTACAGTCATCTACAAACATCTCATTAAATTCTCCTCTCCCATCTAGAACCGCCATTCTTTCTTTCAAAGCAGCAATTTGCGCAGGTAAATTTTGCGAGTGAGACACATGCCAATCTTTCAAAGTTGATTTAATTAATTTGAACTTTTCTTTTAACACGTATCCGCCCCACCCTTCCACTTGAAAAGACCTCCACGTATTCCTCACAAACTCTTTATAACCTGGATTGCCTGACCAGCATTTTAGGAACCGAGATGGCCGCGGTCCCCAATTTTCTTCGTCCACCGAAAGAAACAAAGGACAATGATCCGATAACCCTCTGAAAAGAGCGACTTGAACACAATTCAGCCACACTAAACACTAGTCTTCAGACAAAAGAAACCGATCGATACGACTCATCGACTTTCCATCCCCTTTAAACCAGGTAAAGTTACGACCACACAACGGCAAGTCAATCAACGCATTCTCAACTATGAACTGATTGAAAGGTTCAAAATCCAACACACCTCCAGAAGCACTCACGGATCGTCTTTCTTCCATGCACCTTACCGCATTAAAGTCACCACAAACACACACCTTCTTACCCCGCAGCGCTTGAAGACGACTCGACAAAGAATCCCATAAAACTTGTCTCTCATTACCGTTACAAGAGACGTACACATTAAACAAGTGAAACTCCTCATTAGAAGAAATAAATCGGCCATGAATGCTTAGAGCATGATCAACACTGCTTGAGGACCACACTTCGACCTCCGTCGAATCCCATAAAGTCAACAACCCACCGGAAGCCCCTAGAAACGGACGAAAAAAAAAATTATTAAATGAGTTAATACTCCCTCCGTCCCATAATACATGATACAGTTGACCCTATTACGCACACCAATGCATAATTTTGAGCTTAAATATCTTGAATAATATATTATAAAAAATTATGGAAATTTGATATTTTGAAAATACTCATCGAGACGAATCTGATGACATCTTATATGATATTATTTATCTTTGTATATTAGTAGAAAAATATGATCAAAGTAAGTTAAGTCAAAATTACACATTTTCAAATGGGTCATCTATTACGGGACAGATGGAGCATAAAGGTAACCTCAAAGTTAACGATCAACTGACTACTTTTTATTGATACCTTTTTTTTAACAAAATTATCTTTAAGACACTAATTTTTTTCACATTTAAATATATATCTAAATTATAAGAAATTTAAAATCTAACTATCATGTAATTGAATACATTTGGTCTAAAAAAATTTCTATAACAATCTATTTTTTTCAGATTAAAATCCAAAATTAAGAGAAAATGTAAATACAACAAAGTACAATAGAAAAATAAAGATAGACGAACATGTATTCTTCAATGGAATAAATTAATAATAGCATGAAATCAAATAAATTAAATTAAAAATTGCACATATTTTAAGAGTAAAAAAAACTTTAGACAAAACACAATTTTGTGCTAGTGAATTTAGATCATTTGTTAGGAACAATACATACTACATGCAAGTTTGTATTTCAAACCTTCCTATAAAAAACACAAAATTTTGGTCAAAAGAAAAAATTAAATGAAAAGAACACTAGAAATATGCAAATATTCTTTTATTATTCTTAAAACAAAAAATGCAGTGTTGTCAGTATTGTGAGCAGTAACATTCCGATTACGCTTCCCTTCAACTCAACTGGTGGCGTTAACCAAAGCTTGCTTTGGTCTTTCGCTAGGGTTTCGGGATTCGCCATTTTCCCCTTTTTTTACTCTTCCTATCTGAGCCCATGATCTTTGTTTTCTCGATTCTACTCTTTTTCACTTCAAAGGTACCTTCTTTTTATAGCTCTCTCACATTCAATTTTTTGCACTATTTTTTGTTTATTTTTTATTGATTTTTTTTCATAATCATGCTGGTTAAGTTGTTGTTGAAGATTGTATGAACTTATTGGTATCTGGGTATTGGAAAATTCTAATAAAGGTTTGATTTTTATTTGGGGTTTGATTTTTGTATAGTTTTTTGTTGTTTAAAAGTGATGTTGGAAGTGTTAGGATTGAAATTTGAGAATTTTTCTGATATGGGTTTTGATTTTAATATTGGAATTTGCTTGATCTGTTTGTTGTGATTGGTGTTTTGATTACTGTATTAGGTTTTGAATTGGATAATTGATAATATTGAATGTTTGATTATGTTTTGAATTAATTGGATTCAGTTACTTGTAGGAAATAGAACTGAAAGAGGTGACATTAATGCAGAGCTGTTTTTGATGGGTTTCATGTGATCTTGTGTGACTCTGGTTAAGTGTTGTGAGGATCTTGAGGGGGGTTTGGCTGAGGGTTGTGGGTTTGTGAGAATGCCTTCAACGGAAAATCAGAGCCCTTCTTCTTCATCGTTTTCGTCATTTGGCAGATCGTTGTTTGGTATGAGGCAGGACCAGGTTCATTCTGTGGAAGCAAGTCATGAATCGGATTCGTGTAATCTAGAGCTTGGATCATTCCAAAAGCGTGTTACAGATCGTTTTAATGAACTTTCTGGGGCCGGTGATGATGAATTGCTCTCGATTGATTGGATGCAGAAGCTCCTCACTGCATTTATCTGCTGCCATGATGAATTCAGAGCCATTCTGTTGAATAATAAAGATCAGTTATCGAAACCTCCCATGGATCGTATGACATCTGAATTCATTGAGAGGTCGGTCAAGGCACTAGACATTTGTAATGCGGGTCGGGATGGGATTGAAACTATCCGTATGTGGCAAAAGCAACTGGAAATTGTGAGTTGTGCTCTGGGTTCAAATAAGCGACCATTGACCGAAGGGCAGTTTAGGAGGGCAAGAAAGGCACTGATGGATTTAGCACTGGCAATGATTGATGAGAAAGAATCGGGATCTGTTTTTTCTCAACGTCATAGATCTTTTGGGAGGCATAACTCGAGCAAGGATAGTCATTCGACTAGGCATTCAAGATCACATTCATGGAGTGTCTCTAGGTCCTGGTCTGCAGCCAAGCAACTACAGTCCATTGCAAATAACCTGGTTCCACCTCGTGCAAATGAGATTGCTGCAAATAAAGGGCTTTCAGTTTCTGTTTATACAATGAATTGTATTCTTTTGTTTGTTTTGTGGACCCTTGTTGCAGCTATTCCTTGTCAGGATAGGGGTTTAAACATTCATTTTCCAATCCCGAAGCAATTTACATGGAGCACTGCAGTTGCCTCACTTTACGACCGGATCCTGGACGAGTCAAAGAAGAAAGAGCACCGGAACTCAAGCGGCTTGCTGAAGGAGATATATCAAATTGAGACAGCCACCCGCCACTTGACGGACCTGGTAGATTCTGCTCAGTTTCCATTGACCGAGGAACATGTAATGGAAGTTGAACAGGATTTGAAGGAGCTGAAGCTTGCTTCAGAAGCTTTTAGAGTTGGGTTGGATCCATTGGAGCGCCACGTGAGGGAGGTGTTCCGAAAGATAGTGGATAGCCGAACTGAGGGGCTTGATTCCCTTGGCACATCAAGCTATACAGGGCAATGAGAAGGTGGGTTGTTGATGAGCGCTATCAGAGGTTCAAATTTGCGGAACATGTACATTTTAAATATTATTACTAACTTCTCTGAGAGGAGGAAGAATGATAGGTGAGCTTCTCAGATAAATCATTTAGCTCAAATGTAATGCTTGGTATTAGCCTCAATACTTTGTGTAAAAAAATTGGTCAGGTTACTTATGAAATATCTTATGGTGGTTTATTTACTTAATTATATCTACAGCAAGGGTTTTCTTTCACTTTTATGGTTTATTCATTTGGAGCTTCATGTTTATTTTTTGTATTTTGTTTTAAATTCAATCATTTTCCAAATTATACAGACAGCACAACAGAATGAAGAAAAGAAATATGCGGGTATTAAGCAGAAACTGAGGCAGCTGATATAATAAACTAGTATTTCTACACTTTTGAAAGTGTTTTGTTTTCCTACGTTATTATGGTTTTACATGTACTTCACCTATGTTCTTAGTGTTTTATAATGAGGCCTTAGACATGTATGTAATTATTTGACATATGCTTGTTCTTTCATTAGTTTCTGAAAACCCCATATTTACAGAAGTTTACTTTCAGACGCTATATATTGTCTCAAAGTATACTTTCTGATGTCATATATTGTTTCAAAAGTTTATTTTCCGACAAAAAAAAATTCTTGTTTTCTTTAAATGTGTACATCCAAAATGATATCAGAACCGGAAAAAGTTCTCTTTCCATATTTGTAGGACTATCATACTTAGTATTCGAAGTTTAAATAAAAGTTAGAATAATAGACCTCTGAAAACTCAAAAGTTCCATAGTTCAAAAAAACAGCGACTCTAGACCATTGATGAGAACTAAACAGTTGGACCAAAACAGTCGACACATGAATGAAATGAATGAATGAATGAAAGAATGGTGCTAAAACGACACAAAAGCACTGAATGTTATATTAAGTAAAAAAGATGGAAGTTGTCTAGAAAACCCTTTGACTATATCAACTGTCAGTAAACAGCATTAACTCTAAGCTCCTAAGCCTACAGAGCTAACAGCTTCTATTCCATATATAAACTTGGAATAGATATGGTACACTCATGCTTCTGTTCTTTGTACATGCTAGAAACCAAGTACATATACATTCATGTGCCAGATTTAACTTTGCAACACCCTGCTCACCAAAATCTCTGGTCCTTTAGTAGAGCAAGTAGACAACACTACTCACCAAAAAGCCTGTTTTCCTATCCACAACTAAGAAAATTAAAAAAAGGAACTTGACTAATATGGCACGGTAATTTACAAATTCCAAGGTCCCATGATTTGTCTTCTGCTCTGCATATGCCTTGATCTCCCTGCCAAAATGAAAGTAAAAATGTGGACACGTTTTCGAGGGATCAGATACACTATTTTTATCCCACCGAGAGGATTGCATTGAAAGAATACCAACTCATGTAGCTTTGACCCTTCAATTTGGCATCTCTGAACTTTTTTTTTATCATACTGCAATGTTTTAAGTTCCACTGTTCAGGAAGTCTCTTGTGTGAGCTGGGCCAACTTCACTGGTTCTTTCAAATCAACAATATTACCCAAATTTTGTGCAAGTTCCCTTCTTTGTTATCTAAACATCTCTGGGAAAGACCACATTATGAACTTTGCAAAAATGTCAGACTCCAAGAACTCTATATGAGCTGCTCGTCCGATAAGTGTATTTAAGTTCCTGCCGTAGGAAGAAGCATTGAAGTTGACGTCGCAGCGCATGATTACGCGATTGTCAGAGCAAGTTCGGATTTGGTCTAAGCAATTATTTAGCATCTGTAGGAAGATTTTCCCTCTTTTAGAGAAATCCGAAGAAGCTGCTGGACACAGTTCTATTCTAGCAGAATGATATGGAACATAACCATCCTGAAATGTGATATACCTTTAGAAATTTAAAATAAAATAAAACCAAGGCTAGGCATTCATTAACATTAACGGTTTACACTATTTGAACATTGTAGGTTATGCATGAAAAATAGTCAATTTTTGAATGAAAAAGTCTTGTGGATTTTAAAAGACTGAAAGATTGTAATGACTTACAAGATTCTTTTAACAAACTTTTATAATGAATATTTTTTAGTTTGAAGAAAAGCAGAGAGAGAAAACCTAAATAGTCCCGATGTCAATATTAACATGAGTCCTAATAATGGTAATTTTTATACCTTATAGATGCCTACTAATTTAGTTTTCTTTTATTGATACATAACCTAAATTTCTTTTTTACATCTTCACCCTCAAGAAAATGATCCAACATTTGAATGCAGAATATTTTAAAAAGTTAAGCAAGCAAAAACAAGTTCTTTTAAAATAGTTCTTACTAGGCATGATAATTTCCACAGCATGTAAAGGAAGTTACCTGAGGCGAGGATAAAAGAAACACATTCCGAAAGTTTTCCAGCGTCTTCTCCTGTAGATAGTAATAACAATGAGACTAATAAAATAGCATATTCCCTATGTTTAATCAAATAAAAATAGAGTTTAATTTTGATAGGCTGTCGGTGTAAAAAACTTTAAATTGCCAGCAAATCACAACCAATCATACGCGTGACTTTAAAAGTAGTTACGATTAAAGTCAAATGTTTTTAGTGATTTTAAGTTTATAATTGATTGACTGTAAATTGTTTTATGCCGACAGTGTATTTGAATTAAATCCAAATATACCAATAAACTTGAACAGAAACCTTGATGGTTGACAACCCTGTCGCTATTTTCCCAACATTTTATTTCAATCTCAAATGCCAAAAAGTCCATTGTTTTCAGCACTAGGAAAAGGAGACAAAGAAAATGGTATTATACCTTGGAAAGATTATAGATGAAAGTATTCTCAAGATCAGGATCATCCGTAAAGGTCAGTTGATGGATGCATTGAGTGCCCTTGAACTTCTTCAATAGCCAAAGCCCTGAATTGAATAGAGAATTCGAACTGTACATATAACCCAAGTGTGGACCCGATATCGACACATATGTATACAAGTATCTTAGATATGGCTCCATCATGCTTTCTGGAATTATTTAAAAAGAGAAAAGCACATTAAATTCCCTAATTTAATTTTTTATTTTTTTGTGTGGAGAGTAGCATATTCAAACCTTTGCTCATAAATAATACCTGCTAAGGCTGCCCTGACAATGAGATTACCGATAGAATGACCAACGAAGCTGAGCTTGATATCTCTCAAGTTTCTTCTTCTTGAAGCTTTATCCATTTTCCTTTTTAGGAAAGAGATCACTTCCTGAGCAAGCCGAAAACCCATTTCTCTGAAGTCGCCAGATGTTTTCTCTTCATTTGCCTCTGACATTAGAAAATGTATCTCGGGGTCTATTAAAAGCCATTGGTTACGAACAAGCCGTAAATCCAAATGATTTCCCTGAATTTTAGTGATGAGGAGTATAATTAGTCAAATCATCTATGAATGGAAAACAAGACAGAAACAAGGATCCATCAAAAAGAAAAGGACAGAAACAAGGTTGTAACAACCAAAACAGATCACATTGAAGCAGTAAAAGAAAAACACATTCATGAAATAAATCAGGTGATCAAAGTATACATAATTAGAAAGAAAAGAAAGGTTTAACTTCTATTAAAACATTGAGTTTTTCTCATAGGTCACTAATGATTTAGTGGAAGTTTATTGAAGGGAAAATTTATACATCCACGCCTAGGATCACATTCCATAGCAGTATAACTTGAATGTCCAATAAAAAGGGCGATACTAATATTTTTCGGATTCACAAGATGGTAAGTATTCATTTAGGCACTTCAAACATACCTAACAATAAGTGCTCTAAAAATAGATTACAATTTACAACACTTATTCGCTTTATGAAATCAAATACTCATGAACTCAATGAAATTGTCCCCTAAGCCTTGGTGGTCTAAGCCTATGGTGGTTAGTGGCAACAATAATATTAGGATCAAAATTTAACATCACCAATAAAATATGAACAAGGAAGGTCGAGAAAATAAGGAAAGGAAAGAAAACCAAAGACAGATCAAGAAGATATAAGAGACTGCAAGTGTGCAAAACATGCCTGAAACCCATGAACAAAAACAACTACTCTCAAAACATGCCCATTTTGCTGGCTACTCCCATAAAACTTGTTTGTGGACCTGGAACCATTGCTTAGGACATGCCTTGCATCATTCTCCACAGAAATGAAGTTTGAATTCAAACTGGCAGAACGGTACACGTTTGTCACGCGTTCTACAATAATAATAGGAACAAGCAAAGGATCTCCAAATATATACATGTCTTGAAGCGCCCGATTGTTGATCTGCATCGATATTATATGTCATAAATTCTAGTCAGCCGAAACAGGAAGATCATAAATCATTCTAGACAAACACAATCACTTACCCTCATTTGTGATATACCTCGCCTATGAAGTTCTGCACGCATTATTGCAGTTTGAATAGGCTGAACAGAAGAAAAAAACAAATAACATATTTGAAGAATAAAATAGTTAATTTCAAACAGAGCAGACAATAATGAATTTTTTGAATCTTGTACAACATATCGTAGATAATTACATCATCGATCAGCCTCCTTGTATTTAATGAACTTCTATGTAAGCTATGGTGCAATGATGTCCCCTCAACTTTGTTGTGCATATATTGATGGGGCATCGCAACCTTTGAGTACACCATCCATATTGACCATTCAGTTCTCCGATCTATAGCCCAGGATTTGCGCAGAAATTCAAGTATTTTTGTTTTGTTTTCCCTGAGTAAAGGAATAGGATAAAAAAGAGATGTTAAGCTCAAAGTTTGCACCTTTTCTCACAACATAACATTCTTGCCATGCCTTCATGTTACTAATAGAAACCTTGCATTAAAAATTATAATATGCCAATTTGCCAAATATAAATCTCAAACCAATAAAAAATTATCAATACAGTTTTCAATGTTATTATGATCAGTATGAAATGTATAACTGAAGAAGAAACAATGATTTATGGAAAAAAGTGCTACAAGGATTTAAATGTCAAACTTAAATAATTATTTAGACATAGGTGAACAAACCTGTGGAATTTCAGAAATACATTCCAGAGATATAAGAGCTGATTCGCTAGAGACTGAAAAGAGTTTAACAGATGATCATCCCAAGAAAAAGGTTGAACTGATTCCTCGGTTAGATAATTGATATTATGAGTAGCATCCTGTTTAAGAAAAGATTTAAGTATTAAATTAGCAAATAGTATAAAACAAAAGAAGAAACAAATAATGACAACATTGACATTGACAAAATTAGGACCACGGCACTGACTTCTTCCCTATCAGGCAGCTGAAGTGATTGTTCACCATCAATACTTTGGACACGTGCTGGTGGAGTCGAATCAAACCATTTTGTATCATCTGATTCAAACGCGATTTCAGTCAAATCAATAGCTTGGTCAATGCCTGTGCTTATTCTTCTCAGATCTTCAAGCAGGATATCATGTGCAGCCATCAATGCTTTGATGAGCATCACCTGATTTGGGATTGACCATCAGTTGAAGAATAAAGTTACAATAGCGAGCAAAGAGATTTCTCGACAAAATTAATCTAAGCCACTAATATAAATCATGACATTGTGACTTCAATTTAAAACGCCTTCACGCAAAAAAAAAAAAAAAAAAACATTGTTAAGTTATACAAATATAACAGCAACACATCATAGCATACCTTGTTTGACCCAACATAATCTTCAGCGTAATTGCCTTCTGAATCCCTACAATCACTGGTACAATTCAACTAACCATATCATTCAAAAGTTAAAACAATACAGTGTGGGAGACAACCAAAATAAACATAACTAAGTTATGGCTATTTTACAATTATAGGGAGTAGATAGAAAACAAAGAAGAGAACAAAGGCATGCTAATGAACAGTTTAAAATTAAATTTGATTTGATTTAGACTCTGTTTGGTAAGGCCAAACCGCTAGCTTGTAGCGGATAGTATAAGCTCGTATTATCAGAGTAGCGTTGATTGGTAACGGTACTTCTCTCATGAGCTTTTAACGGTTTTTCATATATTACCTCAACTAGCAATTGAACTTATAGTTATAGCTTATAGAGTATCTCATTTTTCTCATTTTATCTTCATTATCTTAATTGAAAAAAAAAATAGAAAAAAAATTGTTATTTTATATTTATTAGTTAGTTTAACGGCTAATTTTGCCAAACACTTCAAAGATATTATGAAGATATCCTAAAGAGGTGATGCAACAATTACTATAGCATATATTTAAACTCAAAACTGGAACTCTGACAAACCTTGGTACCTTCTGTCGGATTGTGTGATAACTGGCTTTTAGTAAGCTAATGTGAACACTTGTATCAACCATGACAGCATGGAAAGCATCAAAGTGGATAGGACAATATGAATGTAATCCCAGAAGCGCTTTAGGGGGGATTTTATATTCATGAACAGAAGCAGAACATGCATCCAGTGAACCTTGTAAATCAGACCTGGGCAATGAATGTAATGCAATCCATTTCAAATCATTGTATTTAACCTTTACTGCATTTGACTCAATCCATTTTTTTGTATATGTTTCGTTTCTTTAACACAGTATATTATTTCCAAAGGGGAAAGAGAAACATGAACTAACCCAGTAGCAGTCATAGGAGCATGCATTAGTTCAAACTTCAAGATAACAGCAGTTGATTCTCCCTGTATATAAGTGAAAGCCAAGATATTTATGATACATAAGAAGCTAGAGATTTTCTTTAAATAAAAACAAAATATCATCACAATTTGGAGGAACATAGACAAGAATTCCTTCTAAAAAGTAAACAAGGAAAAGATAACCATCCTACGCAGTGCAAAACTTTAACACATGAACACATACTTATGAAGGGGATATTGTCAAGAAATCAAGAAAAAAAGAAAACTAACCTCATATTCACCAAAAGCTAGGTAGAATGAGATCATGATAGAAAGAAATACATCCTGCCTTGCATATCTAATCTGGAATGGCGGTGTTGAAAAACTGTTGTCCGTATCATCAATCATCCAAACTCTACATAAATTGTCAGAACCTACTTCAGGAGCTGCAGCTCAAAGAAAAAGATAGATTCTAAGATTCTACACTAGCTGGAATACACAAGTATAACCAATAAAAAAAACAAATAAATTACTCAGCATATGTTACTTAAATCTTCGGGTTAAAAATATTCGGCAAATAATTCATTAGATGCCAGTAACTGAACAGACCCTACATGACCCTTATTTCGTAGAAACTCAAAGAAAATCACTAGCGCGAAATAAAGACAGATAATTAATACTCTAACAGCAACAGAGAATAAAAGTTTGTTTGACTATCACTAATAGAACCACAATGACGCTAAGAACTTAATTTGCAATTTGACATTTATGGATGTTGTGATAGTATTATATGAACACAGCAGTATAGTACAGCCAAGAATCTAAGGTCATAGGAATTGAATCCTATGTTGTTAATCCCAGAAAGCTACACGCCAAACCTCAAAAATGCTATAGCGGTTAGCGGGATGGACACTATTGTGAAGACTAAAAAACAATGTACGAAGTAAAGATAGATTCCAACAGATACATGATTACTCAAAGTAGAAAAATACACAAAATTAAAGGGACGATCATATTTAATAACTATAATCAACTTTGTTGTTTCCAATATAAATAAGTTATAAATGTAATAAAAAAGACATAGTATTCAAAATTCCAGCACATCAATGTTATATTGTCCATCCCTTGATTCAAACTCTTGTTCTTCCACCTCCAACTCCTGATCTCCACTAGACACAGTTGTAGCTAGTCTAGATTGCTATAGCCTATAGCGGTATAGTGGATAGCGGGATTGTCGCAATTTGCTGCCGCGACAACTGTCACTGCTGAAGGCGGCGAGCAGGGAGATGGCATCGCACCAAATCTACGCTATTCCTCTAAAGTGCCGCTATAGCGCGCTGCTGACAACATAGTTGAAAGCAATATATAAAAGGTAAAATAAAATGTCGACAATCAATTTCAAAATTCATACTGAATTTCCTTTTTTAACTTTGAAAAACTCTTTTCACTATACAAATCTCAAATAAATTACAAAGCAGAAACATAGTCATCTGTCATCACAACATATCCCTATGATGACTAGTGTTGTCAATTGCAGAAAATAGTGGTTTGCTCAAATTCCGCTACGCAACCTATAGCACTGCTATAGCTTCTATTTAACAACATTTTATACTAAATAGCATATCGTGGGACAATAACAATTTAACATCAGTGTTGCTATAGCGTCTATTTAACAACACGGATGATGACACAGTCACAAGATCCAAGTGAACTTGAGCTAAGTGTCTTCAATAAAGTAAATCAGTCTAGTACTAAAGTCTAAAAAGTACAAAACTAACTACAAAAAACTAAAAGAGAATAACAACTAAATACTTCAAGAGCATAGGAATACAAGTCACCTTCATACTGAACAACCCTCGCCGGAATCCCGGGAAAAGAATCTTCACCAACCTCCAATCTCATAGAAACCTTAATTTTGTACCATCTGCATAACAATCAACAATAACAGTAAAAAATCCAAAAGTAAAACTAAAAACTAGTTTCTTTTACAAATTTACAAATAAAGTAAACAAGGAAAAATTAAACATTGCATAGAAATTGAATCTTACCCTTGTTCAAAAAGATCAAGATTATGAAATCTATGAATATAAATTGCAACTTCATGAACAGCATCAAGATTAGGCAAGTGATTTGGCCTTGTTGGGCCAGGTTGATCAGCATTGACCAACCTTTTAGTTGACAAATTCTTTTGATTCAAACCAACAAACCATCTAAATCTCCGAAACATATGTAGCAGTAAGTACTAAAAGAAGCTAATACAGTGATGTTTAATACCCCAAATCCAATGATCATTCATCCCTTAGTAAAACCCACAAAACCTTAAAAAACACAACTTTCTCTCACATCAAAGCAAAATAAACAAAACCCATTGGAGGTTTAGATTCATCAAGCTTAAAAAACTAAACTTTAAAGGTTTATGCAATGTGGGCCTATCTTGAAGCGATTGATTTGGTTAGAACAAGAAGAAGAAAAGGACGAATTTTTATTGAATGAATCGAAAGAAGAGGAACAAGGACGCAACTTTGTTCAGAATAATAATGAATTTAGAATTCATGATTACAAAAAGAACATCACTTTCGTCAACCCTTTCCGCAGGGTTTTTTTCTTTTTATTTTTAACAAATCTTTTTCGCAGGTTAATGATATAAATTAAAAATTAATAATCGTTTTAATTTTTTATTGAGGTTTTTGTAAAAATAATATATTAAAAAAATGAAAGGAAAAAACAGTTGAAAATGGTAACATAACATGGGATGTCGTGTCGGTGAATATTAAGGGCGATAATTATGGGACCTAGTACGCTGAAAATTGGATGGGTGTCTTTGCCCACATTCTAACACGTCTTATTTTAATATTTTGTACATGGAAAGGACAATCATTAGGGTTCCTACATTGGTTTAGTTTACAGTGCATAATTTTTTATAAACTTGGTTAGGACAAAAATTTCGAGTCACAAATTGTTTTTGGTAATAAGCCCAACCAGTCCACTAAATTTGACATCGAACATAATCGAAAAATTCAAGAGAACCACATTTTAAGGTTTTAATCTGACGCACGTTAGGATATCATAATTGAGTTTTAAATTATATTCAGAATGATCATACAAATGAGTACGCATTATATTTTTATCTAAAATTTTAACATATTGAATTCGTAAGTCTTCTTACTTATATAAAAAAACTTCCGCCTTTTTAAATAATTTAAAACTTTACCTACATTTACTACACAAAACACTTATATCATATAAAAGAGTCAAATCATATGTATCAAACATAATTTTTGTATTTCTTTTCTATTATGTTTGCCTTGTTTTAAATCTTATTCATTCTTGTACGTTATATTAAATGTTACATTTAAATTAATTATCTGTGTCATTGTTTGATGCTCTAGATTACCAATGAAATATGTTATTAGGATTAACTACTCTGTCTTTTCACTTGGTCAAAAACATTATTTCCTTTTTCATACTAAATGTAATTTTATTTATTGTATTTCAACTCACTTTAATTTATTTTGAACATCCACAGTAGAGCACATCATTTTTTATTGCTTAAACGAGTCTCACGTGTATATATCATCATTTATTTTGTAATTTTTTTAACGGCTCTACTTATAATCACTTAAATCTTCAATCAAACACCTTAAAGAATTATATACTGGATCTTGTAAATAATTTTAAATCACTACATTTTAATAAAATTTATTTATTTTATTACAGTTTATAAGCGAAACTCAGGAAGAAATATGAATTTTTAATTTATAATGAGATTGTCTATTTAGATTCGTGTTGAATAAGTGAAGCGTCCATTATTGTAGATGTTATTTTATTCTTAACCGTGTAGATGCTCTTTTTTAAAGACATTGTGGATGCTCTTAGCTACTCTATCAACCATTATATTGACAGAGATGCATTAGCAAATACTACTCTTGACTTCCCTTTATTTTTTTAAAAAAATATATACTATATTTGTTAGATTCAAATACACAAACAAATGTAAACAAAATTATTCATATTTAATGTTAGCATTTCAAAAATATCTTTAAATTAATTGTTTAATATTGTGATGGGATAATCATCATCATAATTATGGATAGAGTATCTAACATTTTATTACAAGATATAAAAAAATTAAACGTACTTCATTAGTTTTTTAGTAAATGTGAAATTATTAATTTTTTTGTTTATAATTGAGTAGAAGCAAGTTTTTTTTAGTTGATCTTCTATCTTCATAATCATGGGTTTGATAATTTGAAACAGGGTCCTGCTGACTTATAAGTATAGTTTTCTCAAGAATTATCCCACTAAAAAATTGGGTTCTTTCAAACAACTCGTATTTAGATAGAGCTCACTAATTACATTAATCTAAGGAAAATGTTAACTAGTGCCTCCGGAGCATTGGTTAAGGAAACCAAATATAGTACAAGGATCTTGGAACTTGTGTAGTCAAAGTTAAACAAATGTAAAAAAATTATATTTTTAATGCAAATATTTCTTTTTTTGTTTCCTTAACTAGTGCACTGGGGCATTAGTTAACAAGACTCTTAATCTAATTGGAGTATCTGTTAAGTAAAGCTTATCTTATAAAAAATACTAGTTTACCAATTTAATTTAATTTTTAAGAAAGCGTTAGGTTAATTCAGAATAGGCTACGTATTAGGCTTGTGAGGCTACGCATTAGGTTTGTGATGTTGATTTTGGTGGAAATGGGAATCACAAAGGAATAAATTCATCATGGCTATGGTTAATGATCATAAAGGCAAATTTTCTGAAGTCTACTATGTGGAATGAGTAATGGTAATTAAGATGTGTGACACTAACGTGGGTGCCACTGGACTGGTGGTAGTTGAGCTGATGGTGCTAAGCACCAACCATAAGGTAGTCGAATTTAAGGCCTGCAAACAGAGATTGACTAGGGAAGCATCTCAATCATGAGAAATAGTAGTGACTTTGATCGTATGTCATAATAACTAGGAAAATAATAGTAGAGAACTATACAGCATATGGGAAAGTACTTGTCTTAAAAAGAAAAATGATATTTGTACAACCATTTTATAACAATTTTTTGATAACTTTCTCTCTCATACTCATATTATCTTTTTATTCTCTCTCTTTCTTTCTCTCTCTCCATTGTTTTCGACCAATAAGAAGAGAGAAAACCAAAATTATCTTAAAAGTTGTCCCAAAGAGTTGTACAAATATCACTACTCTCTTAAAAAATATGTAATCTAAACAAAAGGGGACTACGAAATAAAGTCGAAAAAATATATTTAAAATGCCTCAACTAATAGAATATGATCGTTAACACTCAAAACCTGATTCCAATACAACAAAGAGTGAAACGTGAAAGGAAAACTTCTTATTGTTGGAAAAAAAATCTTAAAATGAAGGACACTACAAGGACACAAACTGAGGGTAACTTGTTGCGACAAAAACTGAAATTTTTGCCTCTCAATAAACAACACAAATTTTTTGTTTCAAATGCAAGTTGTCTAAAACACCAAAATAGCCTTTTGTCTACAAAAAATTATATAAGACAAAAATTGTTCAATGCAATAAAAGTTTGTCATGTGTTGTTTTGCCTTGTATTGTGATGTTTTGTTTTGTGTTACTTTGTCCAATACTTGCTATTTAACACACCATGCATTGTTAGACACATATGATTTGCTCAAACGACAATTAATTACCGTTTGCTGTCGAACACAATCGTGTTCAGATAGTAACCATAACACTATGACACGATTACATAGGACTCTAGCCACTCTTCATCACTCTATGATGTTCGCTCTCTTTTTCTAATCCTGCTGCCTCCACTTTTCTTTTTTCTGTCTATTGCTTTGCGTTTTCACATCTGTGATTTTGAAATGGGAACGAAATGAAACTTGTATTAGCCTTCTGATTTCCCTTCTTTTTCTTGCTTGTGTTGTTTCTTGCAGTAAATTTAAGGATTGTAAAATAGTTTTGTAGCAGCAATACTACAGAACAATTGATTTGGTTAGGCAAAATAGTTGTGCTAGTTATTGGTTGTGAGACATGGAAGGATTACAAAAACCGAGAGGGGTATGTTAGGCATAGCAGGAAGAGAAATATGAAAGTATTTTAGTGTGGATAACATAACGTTCCATGCATTAAGTTAAAAAAAAAAAACGTGCACCATACAACACATACCTCTCTTGTTCATTTTAGAGAGGAAGTTGAGAGCCTCACTACTGAAAGTGTGCACCTATATTTGAGACCTGAACTTGTTACTGCAACATTTGCTAATTCCAAATAAAAATGATTCGAGTACACATAAAAATACAAATTATAGAATTATTTTGAAAATATACAGCATTTCATACATTCTTCTTTTACCTTTTCAATTGCCCAAATTATTTTGATTTGGAATTGTCATAAGTGTTTAATAATAAACCCGTCTCTCAAGTTTGAAGTGAATAAATAAGACGAACATTGATTTAATTTAAATTACCTCGTACAAAATTGAATACAACAGCAACATCATACAAAACTGAATAACCAGCAGAAATTATAGACAAAAAAAAATTCTCTAACTTCCGTCCCAAGACAGGAGTAATTGGTAATTAATCATTGTGCTAAATCATAGTAAAAAGCAAAAGAAAACAATGAAGAACACAAAATATTATCAACTCTTTCAGCGCTTTCTTTCAGCACGCCACTTGTATACCGGTCTACCGGTTGGGTTGACAATTTCATCTTCGCGAAGTTTGCGCTTCCTACCATTTTTCTGATCATATATGGAAAATATATTTCTGAGCATTTTGCATATGTAAGACTAAAACGGGTTTATAATAAGGAAAATCCAAAATATCAATACCTGCAATTCCTTCTTCAATGCCATTTCCATGTAGACTTTCTCTAGCTGGCTGACTCTAGCTTTCCTTGCTTCCAACTCTTTGTAAGATCGTTCTGTTTTCCTGTGCATGAAAAAAAAAATCTAGAAATCCGACATGGCGGTAGGAATCAAGATGAAAAAAAATAACTAATGGAAATAACAAGAGTTTGTAGACGATAAATAAATCTTATAGCAGTTGCTACATCACAATACAGGACAAGTCAGCTTTTTAAGAGCATATAACAACATAATCGACCCAATAGCATGAAAATGATTCAATATGGCCAAAAAGCAGAAAACTAATAGCTATTTTAAATAATAGAGCTTTTAACAGAAAGAGTAAAAAAAAAAAAACTTTTTAAATTACTAAATGGTCCCTAGTTATGACCACCAACATTCTGTCTATCTACCAAAACACTCAATCTCCCTAATCCCACCAAACCAACCTAGTACAGCAGTGCCCCTCACCAGTATGAAACCTGGTTCATCTACAACCTAAACTCCGGTGAAGCACTGCCCAAGACCTGCCACATCCTTGTTCCTCTTTGCTAGTCACAATAGCAACCAATCTCCTTCAATGCAGACTTAGATTATCCTACTTTTTTGACATGGAACCCCTTGGGAAGGTTCATGTTGGCACTCCCTCTTCCACTTAAATATTGGCACCATTCTATTTTTCCCTGTTTTAATTTGTCTATCAAATGCTACCCAAGGCGTCGATGAAAAAGGCCATAACAAGATACATGTAAATATATGATATTAAACTCGTCACTCATGACCACATCATTAAACCTTGTGTTTGGATAGGGTGTGATTGCTGTTGAGTCTTCATGGAAAAAGTAGAGTATTATTTCTGAACTACTATCCCATACGGAACTTTATCGACACGGTCTTCTTTGCCAAAGATATGAGCCAAAACAAATTTTCAGAAAGTGATTGAGTCAGTCAATCATTGTAATGGACCCACGTAAGGGTCGGAGATGAAAAAATTGCAATGGCACAGCCAACACATTACTGTACAGAACATCCTAATACTTAGGCATTTATTGCAATCAAGCTATTACAAAATTAACAATCTTAAAATGCATTGAAGAGAACAAATAAAGTATTCAATAGAGACCATATCCCTAAAATTATTTGGTACTGACAAAATTTAGAAGTTCCCCTCAAAAAAAAATTTAGAAGTTGTTTAATCCCAAAGGAGACTTCAAAGCCAAATGTAGGGCTTTACCTTTTAATATTATCAGGAATATCAGGAATATTGTCAGATGTAGATGGAACTTTTCTTTTTGAGAGTTGTTGTTTTAACTCTTTAGCCTCTTCCCTGCGTTTTCATAGATGATGATAAAAAAAAAAAAGCTATTCATTCAAAATCAAGTTGACTGAGGATAAATTTACTACTACACATGTGCAACATAACAAGTAACAAGAATACAGGAGAGGGGAAAAGACAAGGAACAATAACATATTGATCAATGATTAGAAAATTACAATGAGTTTGCACAATGAAGGGACCTTATAATATGACTACATCTATATAGCATAGCATTAGCACATTTATTAGAAACCAAAATAACATATTGATCAATAATTAGAAAATTACAATGAATTTGCACAATGAAGGGACCTTATAATATGACTACATCTAAATAGCATAGCATTAGCACATTTAATAGAAACCAAAATATGTAATATACACGCGGGATCGTATACATGGAAAAATATTAGAAACCAAAATATATAATATACACACGGGATCGTATCCATGGAAAAATAAATTGTGAAAGCAAACGCTTAAACTTATACCAAATCCTTTTTATCATAGCCACAATGGCATATTCAACAATACTTATCGTCAATTTTGCATCTCAGAAACAAGTTGTCACCATAGACTTAATATATAACGGAACTATCAAAACTTAATTAGTCTTAACTAAAGTACTCAAAAGTTCCTCTTTTTCAATGTTGTAATTTATAATGCCCTGTTTTGAATTAAATAACATTGCTTCCTACTTTTGATCCCAACCAATGTTTGTAAGATCAGGAGGCAGATTGTGGGATCCCATGATCCTACAATCCAAGCACCTCTATGCGTGTTGCGATGCCCATAGAACTCAGAAAGAAGTAGGATTGCTGGAAAAATGCCAAAATTGCAGAAAAATTCGTGTGATCACCAATCACAAGTTGGTTACATTTCAGTCGGGTTATTTTGAATATGGGACAGGTTCCTTAGCATTTTTTTTTTTTTTAAAAAAAAAACAAGATTGAATTTGGTCAGGTTTTGGAAATGGAAAAAAACATGATTACATTTCTTCTCTCGCACACGACGTCTCTGTCTCGGTTCAGAACCAACACATATTCTTTTCTTCTCTCATCTCACGGTCTGTCTCTCACACCTACTCTGTCAGCGACTGCATTGCCGCCTCAATATATTGTCAGCAGCTGCAACACTGACTGCTCCCTCTACAGGTTTCTTTGTTTCTTGCGTGTGGTTCTTCTGTTTTAGTAAATTCATCCACTGTTTCAGTTCACCGAATTCATCCTCTGTTATATTCTTCTGTCAATGGTTTTCAGCAGTGGATAATATTTTCCCCAAACCCCTTATCTATAATCTGATTTTTGACAAACACCCCATCATTCGACTTCGAAAAAATCATAGATTTCCATTGCTCGGATGTGAACATTCTTATCAATGTTCCCTTACTGTCGTTCAAGCATCATAAGGTCAAATAAGAAGCGGAAAAATGAGTGGAAGCAGGTCTAGTGAAATGATGCAATAATGACGAGGCTAGTTCTTGAATAAAGGGGTATGCTTTTCTCAAAATCTCCCAACATTGGGTTGATGTTACTAGAGGATTTCGAGAAGATAACACTGCAACAGCAGATGATTGTAAGCAATAGACAGATCACAACCTACGCTAAACTTATTCAAGAAAAACAATAATTTCTTTATAGCATAAATTTACTTATGAAGCTGATTTAATTAGACATGGCATGCTTTGCCACTTCTTAATTTTCATTCATATGTTCTTAATCAGACATGTCATGTCATGGCATGGCATGCTTTGTACCCAAGAACAATTTTTTTATTGACTATTCTTATGAGGAGATTAATTCTGAAGATGAATGGCTTGAGAATGTGAAGGAGAGCGAAAATATTGATGAATGCATGTGACTTAATGTTGGAGAAGATGCCATAGGTGTTGTTAGTGACAGTTTGGATGTTCATCCTAGTCATGTTAATGATAGTGACATTGATGAGGATGAGGGTGATTATGTGGATGACTATATTGATTTGGGAAATTTTTTAGATATCTAGAATTGGTGTTTCTAGATTTGATTCATTTTGAACTTAGTCTTTCAAGTTATTTATGAACTCGCGATAATGAGCTTAGTTTAATGTTATGGCTTTGTGATTTAGAGGTTATTTTTTTATTAAGTTTTTTTGTTCTAGGTTATTTTCTTCATCTATGATCTAATTTATGCATGTGTGATTAGGTGTATATATAGTTTTTCCTTACCGTAAGATCAAGTTCCCTAGCTTAAGCATAAACTATGGTACAAATTCGAAATTAAACTATGGTACAAGTTCCTTACCGTAACATACACAGAGAACATCCATCATATCTGAACAATGATTTCTTCTAATTTGCAGGGCAAAAAATGTAAAAATACAACTATGAAGAGACAAGGGTAAAACACACGAAGAATTAAGTAGACCAAACTAATCTAATAGTATAATATAATGCACATGAAAACCCAATCCAAACTTGTTATAAGAAGATAGCTAGCTTAGAAACTCAAACCTGTCCTCAGCAAAGTAAACATGCTTGTTCGTTGGCTTATGATCAATCAAGTGCAAATTGGCAGACAGCTTTTCAACTTTCTGCAAGGAAAATCAAGACATTCATAAGTAAAACCAACATTAACAATTTTTGCATAAACTGCAATTTAAAATAAATAAATAAATCGAGTACACTAAATCACCTTTTTCTCACTTTGAAGCTTTTGAAGAACATATCCCATATCTTGTGTCTTCATCAATATAAGTTCATCTTGAGTATACTTGTTATCCTCATTCCTACAAAAGAAAAACCAACAATCATAAAACTAGCCGCATAAAAATCAAGGGTCTGTTTGGATTGACTCAGTCGAGCTTATCTACTGGCATAAGCACGTGCAAAACTATTTGAAAGAACTCATGAAAACAGCTTATGACACATGTTCATAAGTTGTTTTCACCTTAATTCATAACCTCGCCAAGATAGCTTATGAAACAGCTTATATCTTCTTAAACAAAAACAATTTAACTTTATTTTAAAGAGCTAGGTGCTTATCCAAACATGGCCGAAAAGGATAGAAAGTAGTCACGCTGGTGTGTCGGTGTTGCTTGACACTGATGCTAACCATCGACTTGGTCCCTAAACTATTGCCTATACTTCAATTTAGTCCCTATACTACGTAAATATACTAAGTAGACCTTAAACTATATAAAATCTGTCAATTTAGTCCATGTTTGAAGCTTATCTATTGGCATAAGCACTTGAGAAGACCTTTGTCAAAACTAACAAAAACAGGTTATTAAATGTTCATGAGCTGTTTTCACCTTATTTTCACAAGCTTGCCGAGATAGCTTACGAAAATAGCTTATAGCTAATGCAAAAACAATGTAACATCATTTATTATAGAAACAGCTTATACACAAGATTATCCGCAAATTAAGTTGTTTATCGAGACATTTCCAAGAGGATAGAAAGTAGTTAGTTACATACACTGGTCTATGAACTCCATCAACAGTTTTTGAATTAACCATCTTAAAATAAAACTCATCCTCGTTTCTATTAGCAGCTTTTTCCCTAAGAACCTGTAATTGAAACAAACAAAAAAAAAACAATTGATTAAATAATTAAATTAAAAAAAGTGAAATATTGCAGAGAAAGGGTGGAATAGTTGATGTAGTACCCGTAAAGTGTCATCTTTCACATGAAAGGCTTTAGCACGTTCGACGTAGTCTTTATGCTTTTCGAGTATTCCGAATTTCTTCCTTGAAGACCTAATAATGAAGAGAAAAAAAATCAAATAAAAATAAAATTGAAGAAAATAGCGTGATGATTAATGTGAAGAGGAAGAAAAAGAGAGTTACGGTTGAGGACGCTCTTTGTGAGCAGGTCTGGGAACGGCGTTTCTCAGAGAAGACATGTCGTATCGGGTTTTACTTCACGGTGATTTCTACGGTGGAGGGCGGTGGCTTCTGTATTCACTTTCTGTGAGCGACTGTTTAGGGTTTAAAAGGCAAAGTCCTGCACCGATATATAGTCCATCAATTTAATAGTTAAGGAGGGTAATAATATTCTTGTTTGTGTAAGAGGGACCAAAATTATCCATAACGAAATTTTAAAATACTAGCAATTAATCCTATATTTTGTTGGATAAAATTCCCCCGCGTCGTCTCTAGATTATAATCGTTAAGATTTATACATGATTATTAACAAAATTGCCTAATTGTGTTAATTTCAATGGTATAAAATACCTTTATTAATTGTAGTTAATAGAGTAGTTGATTTGATTGAAATTCAATAAATAAGACTATAATAATGGAATAAAAATAATAAATGTTGCATTGATATTCAAAAGTGACAATTATTTTAAAAAAAAAATGTTAAAGAGACAGTTATTGTAAGACGGAGATGGTAGTTGGTAACGTTAAAATGTTTTTTTTAGAGGAAGTTAAAATAGTACTTGAATGTTGATATTAATTCTTTTTATATATTGATTGATATGACAATAAATAAATATATTAAAGAACGGATATGATAATAATAACGAAATATTTTAACTTAAGACTATTTTGACTAACATGATGCATAAATAGCGACTATTTTTAAATTTTGATACATTGAATGACTATTGTGGTTAGTCGTTGGCACATTCAATTACCAAAACGACTATTATCCCTTATTTAAAGAGTAATGATATTTGAACAATCATTTGATAATAATTTTTATGACAACGTTGTTTTTTTATTTATTTTTTTGATTAAAAACAACAGAGAGAGGGGAAGAGAGAAAATAAGTACCTCAAGTGAGTATGAGAGATAAAGTTGTCTAAAAGTTATTACAAAATAGTTGTTTAAATATCATTTCTCTTATTTAAATAAGTGGTTTTCACATATTATTAGGTTTCTTCGTTTATTTTGTGATTTTGTCGTCTTAACACATGACTCGGTTTGTTTAAATTTTCCTTCTTTGTGTGGTGTATTTTTTATTTACTGTCTTAGTGAGTGTTTATTTGATTGAGGTTGAAATATTAACTCTGGTCAAATGCACATACAATTAATGACTTTGACGTTATCGACATTGTAGATCTGAAGACATGAATATTCAAGAGACTTGAATATAGTCATATTTGTAAACATATATACTCTATCGTTTTATATTATTAAAATGGATGATGTGATTGTTTGTTCGCTGATTAAAAAAGGGGAAATGATCATCTAAATGAGTAAACTGTAAAATTAGAAAACCAAGGAGGTGTTTATATATCTTCAAAATGTGTCAAAGTGTGATTGTACTAAATATCTCCCACTCACTTTGCTTTGCACTAACGGTGTCGTGTCAGTGGCCAATGTTAGTGGCGGAGCCACATACAAGTAAGGGAACGCGGATGCATCCCCTGGATTTTCAAAATTTGCACATGTCGTGTGTATTTTATTTATATCCGAACCTCTTGATTTTTTTATATCGATCCTCCTAATTTTTTGACATTGCATCTAATCAAACGATCTTGCACCTACAACCTCGACCCAGTTTAATTATTTGGGTTTAATACTTTCTTTTTTAGTTTTTTCCTATCTTAAGGCACTTACTTGCTTTTAATTACATGTTTTTGATACATTCCTTTTATGTTATTTTCTTATTAATAATTAAATTCATGTTGAAGTAAAATTGAGATACTTTGGGGATCGAACACAATTCATACAAGTCATTTGAGAAAACTTTACCACTAAATCAAATATGTTCTTGAGTTAGGATTTTGCAAACATGATATTACTTAATATTTCATATTTTTTTATAGCTTAATCCTCTTTCCATCCTAAATTATACGCATAAAAATTCACTTTATTCGTCTCAAAGACAATCTTTTACCCTATTTAGTCATGCTGCTTTTTGGTGGTGACCGAAGTTTGATTCCCGAACCTTTTATATATTATGTGTTGTCTCTACCAACTGAGTTAAACTCACAATGATATCTAGTCATGTTGTTTACAAAGAAATCATCTTTTCCAAAATAATTTTTTACTTATTTTCATGAAATTAAATACAAATTGTACTTAATTAACTCTCCCTCTTATTTTCTTCGTAACCAATAATCAAGGATTTTTTTTTTACTTCTTGTGAAACTTATTTCGAGTAGAGCACAAAAAGATATACCCCAAATTATCATGTTTTAATTTTTTTTATTAAGCATGAATTTATTTATTTTTCTTATATTTTATGACGTAGGGAACATGTCTTTCTCCATTTTTTATTCTCTTTTTTCCTTTTTTCCTTTCCACCTCAAGAGATTATAACTATAATCACTTTGACTCAAAAAACTATGATCACTAATTGTTTATTATTTATGATAATCATTTTCATATTCAAACTTTCATGTAATAAATATTGAAATTAATTATTTGATTGGGAAAAAAAGACAAGTTTATAAATTCAGTAGTTTATCTTTAAAAAAAATAAAAATTCCGTAGTTTAAATAAATGATAAAATTAAAAGAAAAAATAACTACATACCTTTGGTATCTCTAATGAAGTTAAAATGCGTGGACCCCTGATCAAAGATCCGGCTACGCCACTGTGTGTTCACTCACCCACTTCACTTCAGTTAGAGAGCGAGTTTCTGCTTGCTTAGGTTTCTTCTTCTCCTTCTCCATGGCTGCTACTTCAAAGAAGAAGATTAGTACTTGTTCTGATTCTCACATTCACGATGACATTGCTTTCTCCATTCTCTCCAAATTGCCTATTAAATCTCTCACACGTTTCACTTGTGCTAAAAAATCATGGTCTCTTCTTTTTCCAAAACCCTAATTTCATGAACATGTTCCGCACCAATTTCCTCATATCTAAACACGATGACGAAACACGTCTCCTCGTAAAGGAACAGTCGGGGTTTCCCATTCACCAATCTCTTTCCATCCTTTCTGGTGAAAGGTTTGAGAATAGGTTTAATTTGGAATGGCCACTTCCTCTTAAACAAGATCACAATGCCAATCCTTTTGCTCTTCCTATTTTCATTTTGGGTTCTGCTACTGTTAATGGAACTCTTTGTCTCTGCCAAGGGTTAACAACTGTATTGTGGAACCCTGCTACAGCTGAATTTAAGATACTTCCTCCTAGCTTTCAACCCGCTGAAAACATTGACTTTAATTTTCCTTCTCATGGGTTTGGTTATGACCGTGTTACAGATAATTATAAGGTGATTCGTAAGGTTTGGTATCCCTCGGTGTTTGAAGGCTGTGATTGGGTTTATTTGCCGGACAAGGATGATCCTTTTTGGGAGAGAGATGTGCACGGGTTAGATAAGAATGATGGTTTTTGGGAGGAGAATGAGCTCGTAGTTAAGTTGTATCAACCTTTTTGGGAGATATACAGCCTCAAGAGTGATTCTTGGAGGAAACTCCATGGATTTGATGATATGCCTGTTCCTTACCCAGGTATTACGCCTACAGTGAACTTGAATGGATTTTGCCACTGGTTGACTCAGGACCTGATAATGATATAGTATCCTTCAACTTTAGCGAAGAGACATTTATTGCAACTACCTTACCTTTTTCAGATGTAAAATATAGATCGTACAGGTTTAACTTGGTGGAGTTAAACGAGTCTCTTTCTGTCATCTATAATTACGACATGACGCCTGATTTTCATATCTGGGTTTTGGGTGAAGTGGGTATTAAGGAATCATGGACCAATCTCTTTGTTGTCGGGCCTTATAATTGTTCAATTGTCAGTCCTGTCACAGTAGGGAACAAGAACCGTGTATTCTTCAGGGAAGAAGATTCTTATGATATAGGCTGGATTGATTTAAGTACCCAAAAAGTTCAGGAAATTGGAGTTAATGGAGAGTTAGTTTGTTCGCACATGGTAATTTTCAAGGAAAATTTTCTTCCTTTTCCTAGGAATGAATAATTTATTGTTTTTGTTGTTTAACTATTATGAAGTTATTTAGAAACTGTAGTTCTGTATGTGTGGCAGCTGCACATGTGGCTAGTTCTAGAGTTCTATACTCCATAACACTATGTGACATTGTTATTTGACATTTATTTGTATGGAGAAATGAGATATATAACCTACTTGTTCTTGGTAGCAATTAAAACCTAATTGATTGATATAAATTTCCTATTTACTCTACTCTGTTTATGTAATGTGGAAAAGCCTAAGGCCTTGCTGCTTCAATCAATAGTTAGTTTTAAGCCATTCAGTCATGTTGTGCTTAGAGTGTGCCACATGATCAGTGCATGTGAATTTGGTTATTAGAAGTCAGTTATAGAATTGTTTTGTTGCTTCAGAATGATGATTCTCCACATCATATGCCTTTCCTCGGCACCAAAGGTATGGTATTGGTTTTGTTGCTTCATGCTTAGTTAGTTCTATCTTTTGTTGTAGACGGCCTTGATACAATAGTAGTGTTATTATTTTGGTTATACACATATTTGACTGCATTATTACTACAAAATTGAAGCTTTATCTTAGTTAGAATATATCATTGAATTGGGAGGATAGACTGGTTTGGTGTATTAGGCGTGGGTAGCAGAATCGGATTATTGCTTGTTTGATGCACAATAAACTTGTTTTTTTATTTATTATTTCTAGCTTAATCATAGTATACCTTGTGTAAGTCATTTGCAAGAATAAATTGGAGTAAATGCCAGAGATTTAATGTTAGATGAACTCAATTGTAGGTTTCATTCCAGTCTGTGTGTTCCTTTGCAAACCGGCATTATACCTTCTCCATGTGGGGGTCTTCATATTGCATAGTTTAACCATTGAGC
>Ga0228711_1000530_pt1 | contig 47769 bp, 25 predicted proteins | sample MedpolnodulmetaG_2_FD_177996 | JGI IMG/M metagenome (GOLD analysis project Ga0228711, IMG submission 177996) | Root nodule microbial communities from Medicago polymorpha collected in Santa Monica, California, United States - brown nodules | ecosystem: Host-associated > Plants > Roots > Nodule...
TTTTTATGTTGGATAGAATCTCTTAATTAATTCTTTATTTGGGAGAAGGGTTAATTGTTTAAATCGACTCTATAACATACGTGATGTATGATAAAATGACCCTGAAAAATAAAAAAATCACATATTTTAATTGTGCAATTTGAAATTCTTCTTATGTTTTACCTTATAATATACGCGTAATCTAAAAAAGTGACATAAATGTTGAATTTTGTCATGGTTTTTTACAAACATATTTAAGACGTTAAAATATGTCATGCACAAAAATGTAGATTATTTCGACTAAGGAGGGAATAATTATGAATTTTGATTTCTCATAATTATGAATTTCTTAAATAATTTATAATTAATTTTGTCTATCGTGTAAAAACTCTAAAATTTCATGGTGACCGTTCTTATGATGTCCTAACATAGCCTACAAAATTAGACCCGTGAATATACGCTTGTCCGGAACAAAATTGAAATTTAGCACGTTTTGATTGAAAAATAAAAATAAATTGAAACATCATTGAAAGGCTATGAAACTTTGCAGATCTTTTTTTATGTATTTTTATAGATGTCTGTGCAAACAATCATCTCAAAATTTGATTTATAGGTTGAGATCTCTGTTGTTTTTTTATTTTATTTTTTGGCGCTTAAAAAGTTCATTAATAATTTGCCCCTAGTCGAAAGATTCTAAATATCTGTGTAAATACATGTTTTAACATCTTAAACATGGTTGGAAAAAATCATGAAATTTTTTAACCTCTGTATCGCTTTTTTTTACTTCACGTACATTACAAGGTCAAAAATAATAAGGATATCAAAATATATGGTTAGAATATGTGCTGTTTTTTTTTTTACAAAGTCAGACTTCGCGTATATTACTTGGACAACTTCAACGCGACTAACCATTTTAGGAAAGATAATTGCTCTTCTCCCTTTCAAAATTGTTCATTTCCTGGAAAATGTCCAACGTGAGTTAACTCACGCTCGGCTTTTTCAACGTGAGTTAACTCACGTTGAATATTTTTCAGCGTGAGTTAACTCATGCACACACTTTTAAGATTGGCGAATGAGAAAAAACAAAGGAGAGAAGAGCAATTTTCTTGAGGAAATTATTAGATTGGGTTACTCTATTTCAGACCATGTGAGGCCCAAATAATATTAAGGCCCATTTGTTATTAAATTTATGTGAATCTCTTTTCTCACCCTTCTACCATCTTATGCACCCTTTAAATTTTTCATTTTACCCCATTTGAATTATACAATTTGAAGCATTTTTTTATTACAAATAATACAATCTGAAACTCTTGAAATTTTTCACAAAAAAAACTCCTAAAATCTCAATAAAAACCTAAAAATTACCCTGGTTATTCTAACACTTGTTTCAAAACAATTTGGAAAACATAATTTTAACAAAAAAAATCATCGTTCAAATTATATAATCTGAAATATGTCAAACCTTCCATCAGATTGGTTTCTAACGTCACTCGTAGTCCATATGTTGGCAAGTTTCGGATTATGTAATCCGAGAATGTGTAAAATATATGTTAAGAATATATAATCTAAACTGTGTCAAGACATAAATCCTAAGTATTTAGGACAAAGAACGCATTTATTTTGTAAATTTACACTGAAACAACAACAACAACAACACTAATAATAATAATGATAATAATAATAATAATAATAATAATAATAATAATAATATACATGCGTTAACCAATATCAAGATCGTACAAAGAAATTCCAAACATAATATGCAAATCAAATAAATCATGAACCCTACTAGATAGCATGCCCATCGTTGCATGTATTTGTGTGTTGTCTCAAAATCGTTTAACACATTAGTTCTCAAGTCCTAAATAGACAACACACGATGAAGAAAGCCGGTATAAGCCATAGACGCCTGTTGTCGGGTCGCAACAAATGAAGAAGACTGGGCTAGATTCTTTGGAATGGTCTGGACAAATCCAAATTGGCGTAACACTTGCTCCAACATATAACAGACGATGCAAGGTTCATATATGATACAACCTAAGTAAAGGATGATGGTATGTAACATGTGTGTTTGACAGTCTTTGGCATACATGTATAAATGATAATGCGTAGCTATAATATGATCCAAGTGCACTCTATAAGGGTCTGTGACAAGGAGACTCTTCATCGGTACAAACATCATGGTATGCAGGTGTCGATCCTCCCTATAAGACTCTGTATAATCCCCGGGGGTGATTCAGTCATAGTTCTGAAATTTTCATGCATGCATGGACATATATTATTACTAAACAACACATAATGTAACATGTTTAACAATTACATAAATAACAATTTATCTGTCATACCTGAAGTGTTGTCGTGTAGTCAGCCATATATTTGGTCTTATGAATGAATTATGTAAATAGCGCATTACATGGTCCAAGCAGCTGAATAGAAAATTCTCTACTTCACATAATCTGGAAATCTAGCCATTCATATTAAAACTAGACACAAATGTTATAAAAAGTAATGCATGAGTATAGGGTCACCAGATGATAAAAATTGGCCCCTAGGATGTTTCAGACAACCTCTAGCCTTCGAGAACCACTTTACTCAGCTTGAGATGTTCAATAACCAATTAAATAGGAATAATAGAGTGCTACCTTTTCTTGATGTGCGTCTCCAACTGATTCGGGAAACGAACGCGCACTATGTGCATGATTTGATGCAGAACACACATAATGCAATCACAAACACTTTGATTTTCCACCCAAGCCGCAAGTTGTGCAAGTGTCAGTAGATGGTTACTCTGACTTATTCACTCCTTGTCTTGTTTCTCCTTACTGAAATGTCCATAATGACTATCCCCAAGAGATTACTTGATACATCTTGTAAAAAAAATATAGCACGACCACAAAGTTGTATGATTTGGGTGATTTGAGGTGGTTTCAAGGTCTTTTACGCACTTTTCTCCTTTAGCGATCATTTCTTCGAATTATTACAAAACTAAACCATAAAATACATAAAGTTACTAGAAAGACTAAAATATATGGTATGATGGGCTATCGTTACTTCAACAAGGCATATGCGAAGTCGAAGAGAACAACATGATGCAATGCAGCATGCCCAAAATAAAAAGAAAAAAAAAAAAAAATATATATATATATATATATATATATATATATATATATATATATATATAAAAGATCTTGCTAAGAAATCTATAAATATAAATTTTGTCTTGAAAAAATAAGATGTTAATTTTGATCATTACACCATTTTTTAATAAAAATTTACCTGTTTTAGATGTTTAACCAATACTTAGGGGGTGGGAATGGGCCAAGCCGGATCAGACTTTGATAGGCCTAAGCCTAACCTACAAATTTTTTTCCAAGCCTGAGCCTGGTCTGTGGCCTATTTTTTTCCTGGCCTATTTAAAAGTATGGCCTGAAAGCCTATCTACATGCCTACTTTAAACTAAAGTCATTAAATAATTCATTTTATCTACTTTTAAATAGGTTAAATTGGCCTTAAAACCTATTATAAGGCCTTAAAGCCTATTTAAAAAGTCCATTATTTGAATTTTTTTCTTGATTTTTATGTTTAATGTAAATTATGTATTTTAATATAAATAAAAAACAAGTTTTAATAATATGCATAAACAGGCCAGCCTACCAGGCTTCGTAGGTTTTTTTGATAGCCTAAGCCTGGCCTATTTACTTAAATAGAATTTTTCAAAAACCTAAATCTAGTCATTTTCATAAACAGACTAGGCCTGTCCAGACTTAAATATGTCAGGCCATAGGCTCATGTAGGCCGACCTGATCTATTCCCAACCCTACCAATACTCCTTGGACACTCTTTAACATTCTCTATAAAAAAAACATAAAAATGAAATCAAGTAATAATTAACATACATGTAACTCTATTATATTTTGTCAAATAGCTTTGTGACTATAAATTTCTCTCAAAAAATAAGTCGAAAGTCTGAGGTTTGAAGTTTGAACCCAACCCTATCAAGTGTTCAAAACTGAACCAACCCAATAGAAAAACAACAAACCGAACCAACACAAACCAAAACCGCAAAAAATCGCATTTGGTTTGGATGTAATCAAATAATTTTCTTGCTCAACCGCATGGTTTGGTTTGCGGTTTTCATTTTACCAACTGAAGCAAACCAAAACAAACTGCAACATAAGAAAAATGTTAATTAAACGCATCTCACCTAGACCAATACTAATATTATTGAAACCCATTTCTCTTGTTAAATTCCTTCTTTGTTTTTTATTTAAAAGACGTATTTATGTGCTAATTGAAATTTTAGAGAATAATAAAATCTTAGTCTTTTGCATTTCTTACAAAATAGGATTACATTTTGTCCATCTTTTTAACTTGGTTTATGTTATTGGAAACATTGTAAAATGAAATTGTAATATTTGATGAAATTTAAAACATTGCTGAAAATATGTCGTGTTTCTATGTTTTAACTTGATTTTAATGTTTGAAACAAAAAAATCGTGTCGTTTAAAAAATAACCGCACTAATTGATTAAACCCACATTGGTTTTTAAGTCAACCGAACCAAATCAATCCGCATACTTTTTTATCTTACAATTTTAATAACTTTTAGCCTTAAAATCAAACCAAACCGCATCGTAAACACCCATTCCATTAACTGGGCGTGAGCCCAACCCTTAACTCTTAAGCGAACACATAGGTCCCAAATAAATAAAATCCAACGTTGGAGATTAGGTTGCCGTGCATTTCTCTCTCACTTCAACACTCACACACACTCTCTTTCTCTCTCTCATTGCGGCTAGGGTTTTTCACTCTCTCTCTCCGATCTCTATCTCCTTCTTCGTACGATGGTAACTATGCAAGCCTAGTTTCAACCCTGACGCTCGTGTGTTAAACTTGAACCGCGTGTTATTGTCTTTTTGTTGTTTCAAAGAAGAAGATGGCCACTACGAATCCATTTGATTTGCTTGGTGATGACGCTGAGGACCCTTCTCAGCTCATCGTTGCTGAACAGCTCAAAGCTGCTGCTGCTCCACCTGCTGCTAAGAAAGGTGCTGTCAAGGAACAGGGCAAACCTAACAAGCCTGCTTTGTTGCCCTCTAAGCCAACCCCTCCTGCTCAGGCTGGTTAGTTACTGTTTCGTTTTTTGGATTATGATATTAGGGTTTTGATTTTATTAATTCAATTAATTTGAAGCTTGTTATTTTATGAATATGATGAATCTTTTGATTTGTTGTTGTTTTGTTTACTTTTTTAATCTGTTGTTTTATTTTAATAATATGTCTATCTTTGATTTTTTGTAGGTTATTTAAAATAAATCTGGCTTTTCTCAATTTGAAAGTTGTTATTTTTTAATTAACTTTTTTGATAATATATTTTTTTAAGTAGTTAGAAGTTCTGTCGTTGTTGTTGTTGCTGTTGTGTATTTTGTGATGTCAAATGTTGTGTCTACAAGTTTAGACAATAATTGGTTAACTATTGTATGTTGTCTGTGTGATTGATAGAACACTATGGTTTCGTTTGATTCATGTAGCCAACCCCAGTTAATTGGATAAGGCTTGGTTGTTGTTGTTGTATGTTGATGTGTGATTGATGCATGTAGAGAAGAACAGAGGGCCAGTGGTTTATTTTTGTTCACAATTGTAAATAATCTGTTTTAGGTCCTGTTTGGATCAACAGCTTCTTTTGCAGCTTATAGCACAAGCGTTTATCATATGTATAAGCTTGCATAAGCTATTAAGATAAAATAACAATAAATTGGTTTTGTATATTCTACAAGTTGTTTTTATAAGCTATATTTGAGAACTTATGAAATTAAGTTGAAATAAGCTTATGAAAGTTGTCGCAAGTTATTTTTATAAGTTCTCACAAAATTTATGCCCGTAGACAAGCTCAAATAAGCCAATCCAAACATGCTTATTGATTATGAAGTCATAATTTTCTGTGGTTAGCTGTTGGTTTCTTACTTTTTGTTGGATTGTTGTTAAATACAATTTCGATGGCTGTAATTTGTAGATGTTTTAATTTAATGCGAAACACATTCTTCCAATAGTCCAGTCAGTTGAAATTTGTGTTTTTTCAAGTGCGACATCATAGCATTGAGCATTGAAGTATTAGTTTGTTCTGTGCGTGGATGTGTATTTTGTTGTCCATTTATGTAACAATGTTTTTTCTATGCTGTACTGTTTATTGAATGGTCACTCATGACTCATGATTCTTCTTCATGCGTGTTAACTTTTTTTTCTGATGTTTTATTTTGACAGTGAGGGAGTCCAGAAATGAAGGAGGCCGCGGTGGTCGTGGATATGGTGGACGAGGAGGTGACCGTGGGTTTGGTGGACGTGGAGGTGACCGCGGATTTGGTGGTGGTCGTGGAGGTCGTGGTTTCGGTCGTGACTACTCAAATGATGACAATTCGTTCCCTGCCTCTGGAGCCCCTGAAAACCAGGGTCCTGTTGAAGAAGGAGATAGGTCCTCAGAAAGACGTAGCTATGGTGGACCACGAGGTCCCTACCGCGGAGGTCGTCGTGGAGGTTTCAACAATGGTGATGCTGGTGAAGAGGGACGACCCCGAAGAACATTTGAACGCCACAGTGGCACTGGGCGAGGGTGTGTTGTTACTACCGTATGATGATATGATTAGTTTGTTTAACTTCTGTTTCTTTATCAGTATTGACTACCTTTTTTTTTTCCTTGTTCTATTGTAGAAACGATTTCAAGCGTGAAGGTGCTGGAAGGGGTAACTGGGGAACAGAAACTGATGAAATTGCCCAGTAAGCATTCTTACATTTGTCTACATGTTTATTATTGGAGTTCTTTGTTTTCGAATGTAGATATTTTTTATATTTATTTGCTTGTGGTTTATAATTTACTCAGGGTGACTGAAGAAGTCATGAATGAAGGTGAAAAGAATTTGGGGGATGAGAAGCCTGCAGCTGAAACTGATGTTGCCGAAGGGAACAAGGATAGCCCTGCCAATGAAGCTGAAGAAAAGGAGCCTGAAGACAAGGTAAATGTCCATCTCCATCTGTACTGTTGTTGCATTCTCCAAGTTTGGTGTTTTTCTACTATTTAACTGTCCAACAGAACAATCATGCGATTATTCATCATTCGTTTTTGAGATTGTTTCATTTTGTGTTTTTCCATAATTTTGAATTGATTTTGTCCAGTATTTCTTCACCTTTTTCAAGTGTCTTCTTTGCTGTTGTTGCATTCTCTAAGTTTAGTGTTTTTCACTATTTAACTGACTAACAGAACAATCATGCGATTTTTTGTTTGAGATTGTTTCATTTGTGTTTTTCCATAATTTTGAATTGATTTTGTCCAGTAGCTTCACCTTTTTCAAGTGTCTGAAAGTTCTCATGTGCGCATTTATACTGACTTAAGCAGTGCATATCTTTGGTAACCTCGTTGTTTCTTATGAAGTGCACTGGGTTATTTGGAAAGGCTTTGGTTTATGATTTCTCCATTTCTCTGTGCTCTTCGTGTCCAATAGTACTTTCCTCTGATTTAATTTATTTGGAAGTTGATTAATCAATAAGCTGTTTTGTTGTTGTTGTTTGGTTATTAGGAAATGACTCTGGAGGAATATGAGAAAGTGCTGGAAGAGAAAAGAAAGGCTTTGCAAGCTCTAAAGACTGAACAGAGAAAGGTTGACACTAAAGCATTTGAAACCATGCAGGCCTTATCGTGCAAGAAAGACAATACCGAAATCTTTGCTAAATTGGTGAGAACTTTTTGATGCACTTTTACCTTCCTAATCAATAGTTATTTATGTTGTGTGGTTCATATCAGCTAATATCGCGTTGCACTTCTATCTTTGTTCTAGGGAGCTGATAAGGATAAGCGCAAAGAGGCTTATGACAAGGAAGAGAAAGCCAGGAAGGTATTTCTTTGTTGAATTTTCTTGCCCTTGCTACTTTGTATATATAATAACTTTATGGTTTTCATTTTCTTCTCAATTAGCAATGACCATGATCTTAAATTTTTTTGAAAGATTATTAATTGTTTCAAGTCTCACTTAGTATTGTCAAATAGCGACTATAGTGGGCCCTATAACGTAGCAGAATATGGATAGAAAACGGTTTAAGCACATAGGGATTTGATCAAAATACTATTTTCTGCTATTAACAACATTTGTCTAACATATGTTAATATAATTTTTTTTTCATCTCCATGATTCTGTTTTACTCGTTTTGTGTGATGATCAAGGTTTTAATGTCAGTTATCAGACTATATATTTGTTTATTTTTTAAAATTCTAGTAACCATTGCCTTCTTGTGAAGGTACACCATAATTTTTGTGGTTTTTTTGGATGCTTTACTCAGTTTTGTCAAATGTGCTTGCTTAATTATCTGTGACATCTCCGGTGAAAATTATTTTATCTGTGCTTCCATTGTATGATTTTTGATAGTTTTGGAATGTAATTTTTTTTTGTCATGATGATTTTTATTTTACTAACTGGAATTCATCTTATTGTCAGTCTGTCAGTATCAATGAGTTTCTGAAGCCAGCTGAAGGAGAATCCCAGTATAACTCAGGTGGGCGTGGCAGGGGACGTGGTGGCCGTGGTGCACGAGGAGGAGGTTTCCGTGGAAATTCGTACAGCAATGTACCTGCTCCATCCATTGAAGATCCCGGGCATTTCCCTACCTTGGGTGCCAAGTGAACCCTTTTCGCCCATATCTGTCCTATTTTCAGTTTTGTTTTTTCTTTGATTTTAATGAACTAAAAGCAGGAAAAGAACTATTACTAATTGGATTTCCTGTTAAATTTTATTTTATGGTTTAAAATGTAAATTTAGGTTCATAGCGTTGTTTATCCCTTGCAGCCATTTCCCTTTATCCTTTTATTGCGTTTGACATTTTTTGGGGAAATGGTTGCGGGGGTAAAGACATAAATGTTGTTGAGTCTTTTTTCATAGATTGACATCTCAGTTTTGCTTCTAATTTTACTTTCTTTCGTTAAGCATTCTATTAAAAGTTTTGTGGGGAAAATAAGTTAAATCGTGGTTGAAATTCTCTGTTGTGGTTCGTATATTGTGGGGATTTATAAGTGTTTTAGCAGGAAGAATGTGATCTTTCAGCTACCAAGTGTTGGTAGAATCAGTCTTTCAATTTTGTTGCAGCAAATCATTTTGAAGCAAACAACAATTGAATAGGCTATAATTTATTTGTTATCATAACACAACTGCTTTGAAAAAACTTTTATAGTTTACATGAATGTTGGTTCGTTTCATGAGCTATTTTCTTGTCTTGTGATGTGTTTTTTTGTAAGTTGTAACCTTTCATGTAAATGATTTCAACTCCCTTTTTCTGTGATAGTTAACCGGGTGGCTAACATTTCATAAGAAGCTCTTCTGAAATCTCCAATGCTTGTATTACAAGTCAACCTATACTAAAATCTCAAGGAGAAAGAATTGCAGTTTCAAAAATATGATTAAATGTTATTTACCATGCTTATGGTTTCAAGTCAACTTATTAAGATGATAGCTTCACCTATTAACTTAAAAAAATAAGAAAATTGTTACCACTTACTTAGAAGGCTTGCTAACGTCTTCCATTTGCAACATGAATGGGATGAAGATAGAACAAAATAATAAAGGAGCATGAGAGGAACACTTGGTGCATGTTCAAAATGAGAGGTAATGAACCAAGTGCTCGTGTTGTAGGTAAGTACAGGATACTGTTGCATATCTCTAAGCAAACATGCCCAAAACTGTATTGAACAAAATGTTAAAGGAAGAAAATACCTTAACCAGTGAGCTTTTAAGCAACTTCATTTTGTACTTCCTTTCTTGAGCCCTAAAGAGGTAAAAATATGCATTATTTGATTTGACTACGTCAAGTGGAAAACTATATGCATTATTGACCATGTCGAGTGGAAGACACAAGATACTTAAACTAGTGAGCTTCTTTATTTTGTACTTCCTCCTAACCCCTAAAGAGGTATAAGCATGCATCACTGACTACTATGTAAAGTGGAAGTCACATCTTGATAATGATACCACCAAAGATTAGTGAAAATGTATAGGACAAGTGAACTAAATATATATATTTCTATACATGCAAAGTTATTTTATTTAATTGTAGCGTATTTGAGCCATTTTATGATTTCTAATGAATCCGGATTATACAATCCAAAAGTATAATTACATTTTTGCTTGCTGAATTGTATGATCTGGACAAATGCCGAAAAATTGAAAATGTCTTCTCTCCATAATTTCCTCTATTTCTTTTCCCCTCTTCTCTCTCCAAAGTTCTCCCCTTCGCAAAACAAAGCCTAAGTTTGTCTTTCTCACCGAAGGACCATTGGGAGGTCCAATTCAATGGATATGGTGGCTCCACAAGTATAATCTGCGATCTTACTCCATAAAATTGCTCATGAATGTTAATTTTAATTTAAAACCAAAAGTATCCTTGATGCAATTGTAGAGATTAATTTAACAAGGTAACTGAGTTTCATTGATGAGATTGATTTCTTCCAAGAACAGAGATTTTCTATGTACACTGGCTATTTAAAACCCCTAAACACATACTTAAAGGATCCTAAAGTTTGCAACTCAATAAACTACTTAGACATGCGAGGGCCGGTCCTAGGATTTCTGGTGCCCTGGGCGAAACAATAAATTGTACCCTTTTAATTATTCTAATATTTTTTCTTACATTTTTTGTTGCAAAATATTCATTTATAATCAAAGTTATCTAAAAATATATTTTCAACATAATTAATCAAAGCGAATTAAAAAGAAATATATCTATATAGTATTAACTACTAAATAAAAAATAATTTTGGTGCCCATAAAAAGGTGGTGCCCTGGGCTGCCGCCCCTCACGCCCGCCTTCAGGGCCACCCCTGAGACATGCACATTGGTGGGTTCAAATTGCACCGATCCTTCCCTTGAAGTTTACAACACAACGAATTACTCTCTCAATGTAGGTATACATTGTTTGGAACTGTAAATCTCTTGCTACAAATCAGATACTTTGACGAGTTGTTCTACAAAAATGTCAATGAATTGAATTGTGTAACTAACTTCTAAAAGTACAAATCAACTTATAAAATAGCTATTAGAATCTATTATGATTCATTAGCTGACAAACTTGTTGCTACCACATATATTTGAACCCGGAAAACCTTATTTTTCATTTTAGATTAACGTCGTGTCAATGTATCTACCGAAGTACTGAATGTGGTAACTTTTTTATTCTCATGCATGCATATATCAAGATGAATAATGCTAACATCACCCATTTTAACATTCATTCTCATATTGAGTGAAATGCATGTAGACCTCACCATTTTATATCAAGTTAATTCCAAAAGTGGTGGGACTCACGTGTATTTCAGATAGTAAGTGCTAAGAGAAGTGAGTTAAAATGAGTGTTGTTAACATTACTCGTATCAACACCCCCCTCTTGAATAAGTGAAACAAAATCTTCTCATTAATGCAAAAAAAAGAAAAGGTTTGGTTCTAAACTGATACGGCTACGCAAGGTTGAGCTCCAGTCCCAGTCATGATCTTGCCATGAGAGGTTGGATTCATATATTTTCTGTAGTAATAACTTGACTGCTTATGGAAGTCCAACAAGTAGAGAATAATGGAAAGAAATGAATCAAACATATATTTCAGACTACAAATATTCATTCATCCCCATATTCAATATGTTCTTTGGATGAACCTGAACATTTTCTTTTAATTTTATAAATGTCATCCCTATCTATCTATTTATACATACATAATTATTTTTCAATTAAGGATGACAATTCCTTCTTACTACATCACCTCATATTTTTATTAAAATTTTTCGGACAAATATTGTTAAGAAAAACAAGTATTCCAAAACGTATAGGAATAAGCATTGAAATGGTCTAATAATAACAATCAAATGCAATTAATTAAGAGAAAACAATGTATAAATTGTTAGAAATTACAAATTTGTGACAACAAGAGGATCTGCTTCTTAAAAGACATAAAAAAATGTTTGTTCTCGTAGAGTTGAGGGGAAAAATAGGGTTAAATGCGTTTTTATCCCTATAAATATACCAACTTTTCGTTTTAGTTCCTCTAAAATTTTCCTTTAACTTTTGGTCCCTAAATTTTTTTTCATCTTCACTTTTGGTCCCTCTTTTAAAGTAAACTCATATGTAGAATATATATTTTTGAATAAAATTTTGCAGAAAAATTCATAATATTATAAGAATCTCTCCCAAAAAAAATTAGAATTTTTTAACAAAACATGAATTTAATATGAATTTTTATATGTTTGACGGTTAAAAATTCATAATTAATTTATGTTTTGTTAAAAAATTCTAATTTTTTGGGGGAATATTTTTTACAATATTCTACATATTTCTGCACAATTTCATTAAAAAAAAATACAAAAATTAACTTAAAAATAGGGACCAAAAGCAGTGATTGAAAATTTTATAGGGACCAAAAGTTAAAGGAAAATTTTAGAGGGACTAAAACGAAAAGTTGGTATATTTATAGGGACCAAAAACATATTTAACCCGGAAAAATATAAAAAGAGAAAAAAATAGTTTCTCCTTGCATTTAGAGAGGTCATGTAATTTCTTCCTCTCAGTGAAAATTCTCTACTCTTGCCCCGTGATTTTTCTACTTACTTATTGACCGGTTTCCACATAAATAGTGTGTGTTCAGTTTCTCTTTTTTCATCTCTTATTTTGTTGTGTGATAATATGTTGTTACTCTGATACCCAACGTGAGGGAAGGAGAGGGTTTGGAAAAGAAGGCGGAAGGAAGAAAGGGATTAGGAGAAGAGAACTTTGAGAGGTTATATCTATACTATATAAGGAAAACAATCCCTTTCGGCACTTTTGATATAAATAACAGTGGATTCTAGGGTGAGGGATCAATCAAGTCCCTCACCAGTGAAACACGTAAAAAACGCCGTTGGATTTAATGAACGGTTTAGATTTATTGATATTAAAAATGAGAACATTAACAAAAAACATTAGCACAATAAAAAGAGCGGATACTAACATGCCATCTTTTCGCTAGTATTAATAATAACTCCTTCAAACTAACTTTTTCAAAATGAGCATTAAAAAATATATATGCGTCACATTATACAGTTTTACAAGTGAACACTGATAATATTAAGAGAAAAACTCAATTTATAAGTCTAAACACAAGTAGGTTTGGCTTTGTTGTTATTGAAAAGAAAATCACTCGATCTTGCTTGGTAGTTTTATGGCTTCAATAGCATGACAATGTCACCTTTGGTCAAATGCACTTTTTGGAATACTACCCAAATAAAGAAGTGCGTTTTCAACCAACAAATAGTTTTATTTGATTTTTTTGTTTGAGTAATTGATACGAGCTCTGATATTTTTGTCCAACGGCAAGATCGCTTGATCAAGCTATTATGTGCCTCTCTGATTGCGGAGGTTCACAATCGCCGTTAAATAGGTTTCTACCAAACTTTGTGAATATTATCAAAGAGATGAATTCAAAATTTTCACATAATAACATGGCCATGTGATATTAATAGAGATGAATTCAAAATTGATTTTGAATTCAATTGCTTGAAACGAGTTGTGATATTTTTATCCAACGGCCAAGATCTGCCTCCCTAACTACAGAGGATAAGAATCACCATTAAATAGATGAGTGTTCTACCAAACTGTGAATATTAATGAAGAGATGAATTCAAAACTTTCACATAACAAGGCCATGTGAAATTTTGAAATAAGAGATTCCGTTGATCTAGTAAACACTGGTTACAATTTGGCTTGTGTGGTAAATAAGAATTTGATCATCAAATGAAGGAAACAGATCAAATAATTGAATATGCAGTTCCACAACACCACATTTCAGGAGCAATCAAATAAACAAAAAACAAAGTAGACTCAAGCTCGAAATGAAACAAAGGCAGGAATATCGATTTAGCATTAATGAATATTGTACTTTGCACAAGCCATACCATTAAGTATATTCAAAGAATGGGATCATCTAGGTCAGTTCCAAACCACCAGACAAATTCTTACATTGGTCCACTATTTTAGTCATATAATAACAAAACCAAAAAATCTTACAAGCAACGAGCAGTAGACCAAATGAAACAGATCAGAATATCTTGTGGTTAAGATGAGCAGCACCCACTTTTCTGGCCAACTGGCTGTCCCCTTATCTGCACTGTTGGAGGCCTTGCATTGTTTGTAGGTTGGCTAGCCATTCTACATTTAAGACAAAATTATCATCAGAATTTGATCTTAGAGGGAATCAATGCTAGCAACGAAAAGAAGTTAGTGATAACACGAGTCCTTTTAAAGTAAAACAACTTTTCATTGAACATCAGGACTGGCCAAATATATATCTAAGCCTAAAACCAAGTCTTTTAATTAAAGTAATTAAAATAAAATGACAGTCCTTTCAAGGTGATGATTAGCCTGCTGGTTGCGAGCTGTGCAGCAGATCAAGAAAGAATGGGCAACAGGATTTTGGAATTTAGGTTTCCAAACTGATTTCCTCGGTCGGTGGCCATGTGACTATGATTTTTGGTAAATTCTTAGGTACCGTGGAGTTCGGTGTGGAGTTTGGTTGGGTATCGGTACCTTCTAGGTAAAATTTGTTTAACATTTGAATTTATTTTAAAATAAACTAACATGAAGAAATGACACGGCATTGATTGATTGGACAAGGGGTATACCTAACCAAACTACATGGGTATTTTTTTGCCTCACTTAGGTATCCTCTGTATGGCTTTAAGTCATTCATATTAAGCATGGTCTAGATTTTAATGGATGGGATACAATACAAAGTCCTCAAAATTGACTTATCCCAGCCAAGGAAAACTAAAAGGCATAAAAATGACTCTAAGCTAAAGAAGGTTGGAATGAGCTTCAGAGTAATCCTTCTTTTCTGAGCTGTAAACTTATTTTTGCTCGAACTTGCTTAGAAGGCCAAGCATATTTAACTGTTCATCTACATTTAAATTATGGGAAATGTTAACTTGTGCCCTTAAGGCACAAGTTAATGAAATAAATATAGAAATAACTCATTGGAAAGTGTGCTTTACATTTAATGTTTAGCTTTTTAATGAGTTGAATGCACAAAATTTTATAAAATATTTCTTCTTTTAGGTTTCTTTAGGGCACAAGTTAACACTACCCTTAAATTATATAAAAAAAAATGAGTACCTATCCTTGATGGAAGAAGCCATTGCCATAAATGCCTGTTCGACATTTGTAGAATCCTTTGCACTTGTCTCCATAAAAGGTATGCCTATTTCATCTGCAAATGCCTGTTAAAGAAAAACATAATATAGATAAGGATAGCTGAAATAGGAATAAGAGTAGTAACGCCTCAACAGCACTATGAAAGCACAAGTTTGAAATTGAATGTTTCTTTAGTATGAAAAAATACACAAATGCAAGGGGTGTAAAACAAAGTTATACTTTAGCTGTTTCATATGGCACAGCTCTCTCTGATGTCAGATCGCACTTGTTGCCAACCAAGAGCTTGTTAACATTATCACTAGCATAGCGGTCAATTTCACTGAGCCATTGCTTCACATTATTGAAGCTCTCTTCATCTGTCACATCATAGACAATCTGCCAGAATAACCAGTTAGTAAAGCATGAAAGGAAAGACCAACAAAGTCGGGAAATATAAATTTAAAACTTATGCAAAACCATCATCACGCACAATGATTCCATGTGCCCCACGGTAGTAGCTACTGGTGATTGTCCTAAATCGTTCTTGCCCAGCTGTATCCCACTACATATGAAATTGGATCACAAAACAAGATAAGAAACAATGTCAATGTGGTACAGAAACTTATTCATTGAAATGAAGTGATTATCAAAAAAACATTTTATTGAAAAATATTTCCAACAAGATTAAAAAAAAAAGTTATGTCAAATTCAGTGATGATATAATATCAATAGACAAAGGAACTAAAACAAAGACAATCATGTACATACGATTTGGAGCTTAATGGTCTTCCCATCCTGTTCAACTGTGCGGATTTTCTACATACAATAACACAACACGATGAGATATCAGAAATTGCTTGAATTCAGTGCAAGATAGATCTTTGCAAAGTTGTACTTACAAAATCAACTCCAATGGTGCTTATGTAGCTGTCAATGTAAGAATCATCCTGTAGCATAAAACTTAACGTTAACACAAATCACTAAATTAAACCACATAACATATCCACAAACCAAGATCAACCAACATACAAAGTGAAGCCATTTTACCTTTCTTAGTTTGGTAACTATCATAACAAAAACATTTTATGACACCAGCCAAAACACAGACTTCTTTTTAAAAAAAAATAAAAATTAAGAAAATCAACATGGTATAATTCTTTTAATCAGACATTCTCCATAACGCCGTTTTCTAGTTCAAAGTAAAGCTCACAACAAGAGACAGAACCGCATCACTTTCAACAATATCCCGAAGGGTTTTATTTCCCCCCAACCTCGTAAAGTTCCATGCACAACTATTGTTTTATTTCCAGAACAGGAAAAACCTCCAACAAAGAATTAAACAGGTGGCTATTGTTAATAAATTCGAGATTTTACAATTACCAACCGTTCCATCTCCCTCCCTTTTTACTTGTCATTTTTGTAAAATTTTTTTTTGCTCCTATTAACTTCTTGTTTTCAAAGTTGAACACAACATTAATTATTGGTTTTTCTTGGAGAGAGAGAATTACTATGTGGAATGAGATAATAAATAGTTTGGGGTATTACTAACAAAACATCAAATAATTTCATGAAAAGTAACAAAATTTATTAGTTTGTTAGTATGTGTAAATCTCCCTAAAACGACAACTAAAAAGGAATGGATGGAGCACATCTTTTACCAATGCAACACACCCAAAGGCCTCTAATTGTTAGTTGGGAGCGATAAAACAAGTAACTCAAGTGGAGATACGGTAAACTGAACATGAAAACCATACAACATTACACTATAGTATAGGAAATAAAACCAAACCAAGAATAGCCAGCATATAGCAGAAAAAGCAGCAGAAAGCTTACAGCAAATCTGAGCAGAAGGCATGATTTTCCAACACCAGAGTCTCCAATCAAAAGAAGCTTAAACAGATAATCACTGAAAACAATAACTACAACACATCAGCTCTATCACTTCAACAAAAATAGATTGCGAATCAGCATCTAAATCAACCATATCTCCACATATATAAACATGAAATCAAACAAAAAACCCAATTATAAAGTCTTAATTTTTTTCTTCCAAAGATCTATAAACAAAAGCAACACAAACACCGCAATTAATCTTCTTATTGATTGAACTACAAACTCAAATAACTCTAAGAAATTAACAAGGGATCACACATAAGATCAGATTCAGGGTAATTCTAAAACTATAAAATCAAACATGAAAACTCAAAAACACAACGATCACAATTGACTCCTTATTTTAAAAAAATTAATAAATCAATCTAGGGTTAGAATTGCAGAGAAAATAAATTCAATTTAGGGTTAGAAAGCAGCAAAAACTGAAATTAACATAATCCAACTTATATAAACCAAATCAACACCAACCCTTTTGAGAGAAAACATCAAAACACGTAAAAGGAACGAAATTTCAGAAAATCAATCACAAATCAAGGAAAAAGCGAGAAGGAATAGAAAGTGAGGAACATACTATTCAGGATTCATGACTGATAGAGTGAAAAGGTTGATCGGCGAGTTGTTGCCGGAGGGAGAATTCGTCGGAGATTGGTGCGGTAGCGGTGGGTTAACCTCGAGAAATCAGAAGGAATCGGTTGTTGGTTGCGTTGATTGATATGATGAGAAACGCGTGGAAAAGGGGATTAAATACGGTGACGTATTTGAGATTGAGATGATTGATTTGTATGGGTAGATCCAAATTAATTGACCCAACAAGGATTTACTTATACGCATGCTTTTTATGAGCTGTCATATGACCCCGACCCGACCCATGTTGGCTCGGTCACTGCCCTTCTTCGACAGACCGACACATCGGAAACCTCCGAGGTTTGTCTTATTTTTACAAGTTCGTATTTGCCTCATTTATCTATCATTTATTTAATGTTCATTTATGAGAGAAATGAATACGAATTAAAAATTTGTGGAACCTGTATAGAGACTCACTTATTAAAATGTGTTTAATAATTTTTCATTTATGTCGATCTATCTCGTAAATAAACATTAACTAAATGATAGAACTCATACTCTATTTTTACTCAGAAAGCCTATTAGCAGGGCTTTTTGTTGAAATTGAGCAATGTAAGGGGTTATAGCTCAATAAGCCCCTTAAATTGTTCAACTCGTCGGGTCGTAACTCTCGAGCAACATTTTTGTGAGTAAAATTCAACCAAATTGTAATTTCTGATCGGTATTTTCATAAAAACGTGAGCAATTTGAGGGGTTTATCGAGCGATCACCATGCAGGGGTGAAGAGCAATTCATTTGGTTTAGATGTTTGTTGTCTAATGCAATCATTATAAGCTATGAGGGCCAATGGATCAACCTAGTGTATTTAACTCATTTTAGATGACTGCTCATCTCCCTCTTATAATATTTCTTAGAAATCGTGGTTGGGTCTTACACAACCCTATAAAAACTGACTTGTAAAGTGCGGATTGCCACCACTTATAAAACAGGTTTATGCCATCTTTTATCCGAAACTATTTAACACACTCCCTCACGTCTAGGCTTGGATACTTGGAGCGTGAATATAAATAGTGGATGGCTCAATGAATCTTGAAGGAGACTCTAGTACTATCTTAGAAATCGTGGTTTAGTCTTACACAACCCCAAAAAATTGACATGTGAGGCGAGAATTACTCTCACTTATCAACACATGTTCATGCCATCTTTAAACTCTTACCTTAAAAGTCACTCGCTTTGATATAAGATTTTCTTATAATTATTTATTTAGTGTGATATATGATTGGATACATGTGATTTTTTTCTTTGTTAAAACTGAATATCAATTAATCTTAAATTAATATTGGACAAATCTGAAGAGACGAAGACCAATAAACCACTCCAACTTAGTCAATTATTTTATTTGGATTAATTAAGTTCAACAATAAGATCCGGTTATTTTTTTTTTTTGCTTTTTTACAACCAAAGTCATGATAAAATGTTGTACAAACATACTGACCTATTAACCCGATCCATTTTAAGAGCTCAATTCATGATAGAGAAATAAATGCATGTCTAGAATTAAGTAGTGGTCCATATTTTATTTTAGTATTTGTATTTATTCTCCTTGTAATCGAGTTGGAGTACCCTTTCTATTCCTTCTTAATGTAAGTATTTTGCTCTTTAAAAAATTGCTTAAATAATTAATTATGTTATTTTTTTTATAAATAAAATAGTACTAGTAGTTATATGTCCATACCTTCGGTGTTTCTATAAGGAGAGTTTAATAGAATCTCCAATCAGCACAAGGAAATGGCCTTAACCATAGCACTTTGACAAAAAATAAACTAAATAGTCTCTGACAGTTATTGAGTGCCACCAATAATTCTTGAAAAATTATGTTAGGTCATGTTACTCCTCAATTGACATAAAGTTGAACTTGATTGCTATTATTATTCCAAGTACATATTTATCAAACAAGGTTTGGTACCAAGGTCAACAAATACTCACAAACAAGAGAGAAAAGAAAAACAAAATACATGTGCATGTTTCCTAGTAGATGCAGGTTTCCTAGAAAGACCAATTTAAAATACTAACATGTGAAATACATATATTACACACACCTTACTATAGAAATATAAACCCTCGTAATCTATGGTTTCATAGTTTCAAAGTATCAAGAAACCTTCCCTTTGAAACTTCATTACAAGAAAGGAATTCAAGAAATTCCCTAAAGCTAAACTCCTTGTAAGCCTTAGGATGTTGATCATCAACAAGTTCAAGTGCTGGACCTATCTTTTTATCCATAGCAAGACTATGAAGACTCGCTATAGAAAATCTCTTCTCATCTTCATTAACAATTGCTCTATGAATCACACTCTTATATTGTCCATTGCTAAGAACTTCCATTTGATCACCTAATTGTACCACCAATGCTCCATCAACAAAAGGAACAGGAACCCAATTTTTGTTTTTGTCTTCAATTTCTAGCCCTGAACGAGTCTGTAGAAGAAGTGTTATGGAACCATAATCTGAGTGAGGATGGATTCCTAAGGTGAGTCCTGGTTCAGGACATGTAGGGTAGCAGTTCACTGCTACTACTTGTGACCCTCCATTTATTTCTTCATGCAAGTAACTTTGGTTTAATCCTAGGCTTTCAAATATTATTTCCATTAATTTGTTTTGTAAAACTTGTGCTGCCACTGCATACTTTCCCATCTTCTCCCTATCAAAAACATTAATTTTGCTCATTTACTTTTACAAATCAATAGAAGTACTAACATAGATACAGACATGACACGCGTAGACAATACTGATAATTTATTAAAAAAAATTACTGAATGTGTTTCAAGTGTCTTAATTTTTCACTAACACGTTCTTTAACATTTGACACGCCTTCAATTTGAAGTGTTATCACTAGATAAGTCAAACTTCATCATTCCATTTAAATTTCTAAGGCAAGAAGTTTTTTTTTGACATAAGGTAAGGAGCTTTTCATATCAAGAAAAAGTTGTTTTAATAAATTTATTGTTCTTCAAAAAAAAATATTGTTGATTGAAAATATTTTGCATTAATTTGAAAAGGTTATACATTAATAGTACGCACCTATAAGTGGATGGATTTGAAGGCCACATATGAATCCATTCTGCTATTGGATGAGAGTAATGTTTGATGAAATCTCTCCAGCAAAAAACTTCATCCTTGGCTTGATTAAGACTTGTTCCATATCTTACAGGTTTGTGAACATCATCAGAAAATAAGCGCATCTTTTCATCATTGGGGAGGTTGAAGAATTCTGTTGCAACTTGTTGAGCATCTTTCATTGTTGACTCATCAATTCCATGGTTAATTACCTACAACAATGTGAGTGTCATATCTTAATTTATTTAATAACGGGTAATGAATGAACTTAAGTGACCATAAAATTGAAGACAAATGAATGTAGATTGTAGAGAAGCAATATATATGTAGCTTTTCACTTGTGTTTTTAAAGTGGCTAAGATTTTCAATTCGTTAGATGATTACACTGTCATTGGGAGGAAAAGTTAAGACAAGACAAGTACCTTACTATATATAGTAGTACAAAGAAAACAATAGTTGCATCTATATCCATCTCATTTCTAAGCAAAGGTGACAAATACAATGTATCTTGATTTGGGGAAAATAGAGTAAATAAATGGTCACGAGAAATCAGAATTATACGATTGGTTGAAATATTTTTATTTTCAGGGAAGGTTGAAATTTTTTTGATAAAAGAATTATTGGAAATATTATTTTTATTGTTTTTTTTATTACAAATGTATTGTTTTTTTAGAGATACGAATATATTATTGTTACTACTTTACTAGGCATATACTTTTCCAAAAATGAATATAGGCATATGCTATTATTAAAATAAAAATTAATATATACAAACGCGTGTATATAATATAATAAAATAAATGTGTTTATTTAATGTCCAACAATATATCTATACACGTGTACATTTACATGTATTAAAATAAACATAATACGTTTAACCAGGTCATCAACCATTTTTTTCTTCTTATATTGATAAAACACACTCTTTTTCCTTAAAAGGTAATACATTATCTTTTAGTTGTTATTTTTTTTTATTGCAATGTCATAGGAACCCGAAAGGTGTATTAATTTTTACCTGAAAGACACCAAACTCCTTGCAAGCAATTCGAATTTCGTTGATCGTTTGGGATCTAAGAGATTGTTCCCTTATGTTAGACAAGTTTATAATGGGAAGAGTGGTGAAGATGGAAACATGGTCATGAGTACTAGGGCGTTGTGATGGAGGAAGAATATAACAATGTGGTATAGAAGACACTCCTTGCTCACTTAGACTCATAGCACTAGTAAGTGAAGAAGTACAATCACCATGTTGGTCCATTGCCAATTTTTGTGAAATTTTGTATATTGTGTCAATGATCTTGATTGAGATATTGAACTAGTTGATGCTTTCTATTCTATTTATAAGTGTCATATAATTAAGAGAATTAATATTATATCATGCTATATATACTAGTCCACTATATCCATCCATATTTCTATTAAATTGTTCACTTACATTGTACATGCAATTAAAGAAGTTCAAAAAGCGGAATTTTGTTCATATATGAATGTATACTACAAAGGGTAGTGTAGTTGCACTAGAGTGATGGAAGAATGTTGAATTTCTTTACAATATCATGTTGTTTAGTGGGGATTGTGGGCGCAAGTTGTTGGTTTTTTTTTTAATTTTTTTTATCATTATTATTGGATAGATAAATGCTACAATTTGTATAAAAGAAAAAAGAAATATATATGTTGGATCATGTGGCATACATGCAGGTAGTAAGTAATGATGGACCGATGATTGACTTATTTTTTATTTGTATACAATGGGCATGTTGAGTATTCATCATGTGTGTATAATTCTAAATTATAATAATTTTTTAATGAGAAAGGAATTTGGAAGTTGTTTTTTATTGTATTTGGAAGCAGTTTTTTTTTCTTCAATGGTTTGTCTTGAGTAGTATGAGAGAAATATAAGATGACACAATTATAAACATGTTATATTATATTCAAATAAATGTATGTGTTCCTTTTTTTGCCATTTGGACAGAAATTAAGTTAAGGGGTAATGCATCTAATAAGAGAAGTTGTTTGTTGCAGATATTTTCAACATTGTTTCCCTTTATCCATGATACATGCATTTATTCTTTATTTGGTAATAGGCCACAACACCTGTGAACAAAATATGGGTCTAAATAATATTTAACTATAAATAAAATTACTCAAAGGTGCTTGGTTCAATACTTGGCATGTGAACTTATGAATCCACGATGTATTTTAAAATATATATCCTTTGTTTTGACCAATTTTTTTTTGTTGGATTATTGTTTTAAAAATAAAATAAATAATTAATCAAAGATTATAAAATAATAAAGCAACAATAGATAGAAGAATATAAAAGAAATAAAACATTCTTGTATTTATAAATCATATGGTAAAAGATTGTAGAGATTTTTGTTATGCTGGAACACGTGTTCGAATCGTATCGTAATTTTTCACTTTTCAACATTTAGTGCTTTAGTGCATGTGAGTTTTATGATTAGATACTTTAGAATGTTAATAATGACAAAATAAATAGAACAATAGATATATTTCAAGCTTATCCATGAAAATATATATATGTAGTCTTTTTTTTTTTTTTTAATTATAAAGAAGTAGCCTTTAAAACTATGATAAAAATACAAGGCTGACTTTGATTAAAAGTATCATATGATTGATAAACTAAGTGATAATGAGCAGAGATTTGAAATATTTATTAAAACCAGTTCTATGGTACACAAATGAGATAAGTTTTACATCATTCACATGTTAGTTTTATAAATAAACCAATAAATTTTACCATTAAATCAAATGAAATATAATGTGACTTATTGATCCTATGATCGAAAAGACACTTGTGCATGATGCAAGACCATTTTATATATGCATGTTAGACAAAACCATTTAGTAAAATTAGAGGTTTTACTAATTGATAAACACTGAGAAAACTTGGATGAGACGCTAAAGACCCATTTTTCTCCTTAACTAAAAGTTTTGGGTTCGATTATGCAGTTGCGGTTAGAGATGCCCGAACGAGCCCAATTGAATGTTTCACTTCACACTTGTAGCTTATAAAACTCCCTCCTTCCTTTCAAAACTCAACTCTCCCTCCATTTTCGGCTGATGAAGACATCACATTCTTCCACCCTTCGCAGCTCATAGCTGCCAACAGGTACTGTTCTAACTTCCACTGCATATGGATTTGTAGCTTCTTTCTCTAATTATTTGAATTGAAACTGTTAATTTCTTGTTGGAATAAGGTACACCAACTGAATGGATGAAATGCCTGAAAGGAAACCTGTTTGATATTTTTTGTGTTTCTTATATTCCAAACAATGATTAACTCTTTATTTGTTTAATCTCTTCGTATGTTGTATGTGCTCATGTGAATTTAGAGAACTGCGTTTGAAGGCGTTTTATTTTGATGCTTAAAATGAAATTGTATTTCTTTGTAATGTGGATCAGAACTCTGTGCTTTTGTAACAGATATATAATCACCTTGAACAATGCCGTTTTCGCTGAGGAGAAGCACGCAATGCTTTCTTTACTTGATCTATTTTTATTGACATGGTTAGTTCCTTGTACCCTCTTAAAATTCAATTTTAAATACATGTTTGTTTGTTGATTGGTAAGTCTATTAGTATCAACACAGTTATATATAATGTCATTCAAAATTCTACAAAAAGTTATAGATCCACATTATTACGCTTGTTTTCTCATCCCAAATTTAGCCATTTCCTTTCATAATTTGGTAGATATATGCAGATGTAATTAAGGTATACCATACATAAGCACGTGCTTTAATACATAACTTAGTACTTTGGTTCGAGCAAGTTGAGTTTACAATCATAAGGGGTTGTGCAGCGGTCCCTACATTTGCTGTGAATGCAGCCTTACACTACTGGGATGCAGGCCATTGATTATGTTATATTAAACCATTCTGTCGGTTACATCCCATGAATTTCATGTTGCATTCTGAATTGATGAAAATACCCCTAGTTCCATTTTTCCACGCAAGCTTTTGCATGTTTTCCGCATTCCATTTTTTTCCTATAGTAGGGGTATACATGAGCTGATACACCCACATGAAACGAGTTTAGAGAAACTGGCGTGAATTAAGTTTATGAATACATTACTCAGTTTAGGAAAACATACATATACAGGGATTCAATTAACATATTTATGTGTTAATTCAGTTCAAATATGTATGTGTTAATTCAATTCAGTTAAGTACATCCCAAACCTCCAATTGTATGAGTACGTGAACTCAAAATACGTATGTTGACTTGAAGTAAGATAACATAGGCGGATGTAAAATTAGTTCACGTATTGCCTGTACTTAAATTCTGAATTTAGAGGAGGTACATGAGCTAAATTCACATATAACTACGCCGATAGAATTCACGTTACATTTGGAAATTCAGAAATTGCAGGTTGTACGTGAATTGAGTTTGTGTATGTGTTATGACTATTTTGTTGATGTTCTTTCTTGTACTTAGTTCACGTGCAATGGCGATTCTCAAATGAATAAAAAATATAGAAATTAGAAGATAAAATGATAAAGTCACTTACATTATATATATAATGAAATGTTCATGGAAGATGTAGAATGAGTTCAAAAAAATGAGGCTAGGGGTATTTTGGACATTATCGTTAAATAGTTTGTGGAGAGGTGGTGTAGCTAACTAAGTAACCAGCATAAATTTTCTAAAAAATGTGGGCCAAAAATTTGTAAACTTCCAAAAGAACATAAAGTTAGCCTAGAGTTTCCAATTAGCACTCAATTTTCTTTTCTTTTTTAGCAGCTAGACTTATTTGAAAGTTTTTTTTTGGAACCATTGAATATGTATTTGTACCAACTAACCAAACCTTTTATTATTCAACATAAGAATTTGCTATTACATCTTACCTTCATCTCTTTCTCTTTGGGTAAAAAAAAAGTATATTTATATATGAAATTTCTTGACATGATTATCATATATGAAATTTCAAAATAGATGCGATTGTATTAACATCTTTTACAAAAAAAAAAGGTCGCATTAACATCTGTTATGATATTTATGAATTATGAATTTGGAGATAGAGTTCATGTAGAATTTTCAACATGAAAGATCTTTTTCCCTTTAATTATAGGTTGTATAGCTTTTATGCTCAGATTAACTTTGTTCAATTAGTTACTTACTAGTTACTATTAATTAAATTGAAAAAGTTTCGTAAACCAATTATTTAGCCCAAAAAGAGCTTATTGATATAATTAATTCATAGATCAGTTTCTTTTAGTCAACTCAAAAATCATTCATTTATCCTTTGTGGAAATAAATGAAAAATTAACCCACTCTGCTTTACCTTTATTAAAAGCAACAGCTCTTAAGCAATAATACATGAACACAGACAGTCATACACCACTAAGCATCACAAAAGTAAACATTACATGATATATACAATTAGGAGGAAAGCTTGATAAGATAAAGCATAGACGACTTGACTTAGAGAAAAAAAGATAAAGAAAATACTCAAGTAGTTTGATGATTTAGTGGAGTTGTCCAAGTCTGATATGTGAGAACTGTTCCACTAAAGGTGATTGTGATTTTCTCATCAAAAGTTCCTTTGAAACACAATCCATGGTGGGGCGAGTAGATGGATTCTCACTCAAGCAAGAAAATGCCAATCTTGTAATCAAGATGATGTCCTCAACAATTGAATTGGTAGGTTGAGGAGGGCGGTTATCTAACACATCGATCAACAGCAAATTATAAGTCATTGTTGCTGTAGATGATGAGAACAACGAGGAAATGAAATCTGCTGGATGCTTTCCCAGAAGGATTTCAAAACAAAGAACTCCGAAGCTGTAAACATCACACTTCTCGGTCACTTCCATAGTCTGGGCAAACTCTACAATCAAATTAAAATTTTGAAGTTATCACTAGCAAAGTAGCACATGTATATAGCCAGACTAAAAGTTATATAACCTTTATGCATACATATATGTTCCGTTAAAAAAAACGTACTTGTTGTTCTGATTCTCACGTTGTGAAAGACTAAATCCGTTATAGTTCCAACTCTCGTTGGTTGGAAAATCACTTGTTTACAATTTACTCCACTTTTGTATACTCTAATTCTTGCTTAGGGATTAAACCAATATCCCTCTAGTGGTATCAATCCCCATACAGAATTCCAATATAAAAAATTATGTAAATTGCAATGATGTGATCATTTTCATTTCTATATACAAAGGAAAACAGGTCTAACCTGGAGCTGCATATCCATATGTGCCTGCAAATGTGGTCCAGCTGCTTGAGTCAGGCTTTAGAAACTTGGCTGTTCCAAAATCAGAAAGTTGAGCTTCATAAGATATATCCAAAAGAACATTCTTGCTAGATATGTCACGATGAACGATTGGAGGTATGCAATCATGATGCATGTAGGCCAAAGCATTGGCCACACCTCTAACAACATTCACCCTCTTTTCCCAATCAAATGCAATGGCTTGTGTGTCATTGTTTAACATTTGAGTCAAAGTTCCACCTTCCAAGAACTTATATACCAAAAATAAGAATCTTGAATGTTGGCAATATCCATAGAGCTTTATGATGTTACGATGCCTGATTTCTGTCAAAGCTTGAATTTCATTTTCAAAGGCTTTGATATTGGGCCTTTCCCCATCTATTCTCGAATGAAGTTTCTTCACTGCAACAACCGTATCTTCAGACAACTTAGCCTTGTAAACAGATCCTTCCCCTCCCACTCCAATGAGGTATTCATCATCAAAATTGTTGGTAGCTTCAATTATATTTTCAAACATCATTTTTCCATCATGACTCCATATGGAAAAGACTTCTTCTGCTTGTGCTTCATTAGAATCTTTATCCTTGTTTTTTGTCTTTCTTGCTCTCCGATAAATAATATACATTGAAATTCCCGCACCACAAAATACTAGTACCAGAGCACCTAAGATAACAAACAATACTAGTAGGATTATCTTGTGTCTCTTTTGACTGTGGCTGGTTGGGCAAAGCACTAAGCCAGTGTGATTACCACACAAGCCTTTGTTATTTTTTAATGATTCAGTTGGAGCCTTGAGAAAGGCTTGATTATTTGGTAGCCCCCCTTCTAACTGGTTGTTTGATATGTTGACATAGGTCAAGCTTGACTGTGCATCCTCAAAACTGGTTGGAATGGTGCCAGAAAGATTATTGCATGACAGGTTTAGCTTTTGCAATTGCTTCAACTCTCCTAGCACTGATGGTATTGTTCCACTCAACAAATTCCCACTAAGATCAAGAGATTCAAGAGGCTGTGACAGGACAAAGTCTGAGGGAATTCTCCCTTCAATTTTGTTTTTGCTCAAGTTCAAGTTCCGTAACAAGGGCAACTTCACAACTTCTTTTGGTATTGTTCCACTCAACATGTTTCCTCCTACATCGAAATCTATGAGATTCTGTAGCAATCCAATTTCACTTGGAATATTTCCTGAAAATTGATTGTTGCTGATCTTAACTTCAAGTAATGATTTCAGGTATCCAAGTTCCTTTGGAAGCTTTCCTGTTAAGTGGTTTGAAGAAAGGTGGAGCTTGCCCAGCTGGTTTGCCTCCGAAAGTGTTACTGGTATGACACCAGTGATATTATTGTTGGATATCATGAAGTTAGTAAGATCAGGGCACTTCCCCCAGTTTGGTGAAATGTGTCCATGAAATTTATTGTCACTCAGTTCAAGGTATTGCAACTTCGGATATATACCAAAATCTTGTGATATATCTCCTTCTATTTGATTATCCTGAATTCTGATTCTTACAATGCTAGTGCAGTTTTTCAAACTAGTTGGTACTGGACCGGTAAAATGGTTGCGAAAAGCACTGAAGTATTCTAGAGATCCACCAGAACATATTTGAGGTGGCAAATGGCCAGTAAAATCATTCTCGGCTAATTCAAATGTATTCAAGTTGGTAAAGTTATATAGGCTTTGTGGAATGCTACCATGAAGTTTATTGATGCTTAGATCCAAGATGGTTAGCTTTGTCATATTTCCAATTGTTTCCGGAATAGTTCCAGAAAGATTGTTTTGAAGCAAATAGAGGGTGAACACATTGATTAGATTTCCAATAGAACTAGGAATTGATCCGGAAAAATAATTAGTGAATAAGCATAAAGTCGATAGTTTTGTCAAGTTTCCAATGGTGGAAGGAATAGGTCCAGAAAAGTGGTTTTCATAAAGTAGAAGGTCAGTCAAATTGGCCAAGTTTTGTATCCAAGGAGGGACTGATCCAGAAAGTTTATTGCTATTAAGGTAGAGTATGGACAAGTAAGACATGTTCCACAAGGATGCTGGGATTTGTCCAGACAACATTGTGTTTTTAGCAAGGTAAAGTTCATTTAAACTGGTCATGTTACCGATTGATTCTGGGATGGTACCAGATAGAGTGTTCTTTTGCAAATCCATAAAACCAAGTTTTGTCAACATTCCAATTTCTCGGGGAATGGAACCAATACGGTTACAGTTTGGAAAAGATAGATGCTCTAATTGGGTTAATTTACCAATCTCACGAGGAATATAGCCGCTAGAAAGTTTGTTGTTATTCTTGAAGTCTAGATATGATAGGTTGGACAAGTTTCCTATGGAATTAGGAATATCCCCATTTAGTTGACATAAAGCAAGATCAAGGCCTTTTAAACTTTTCAATGTCCACATTTCTTTGGGGATGGAACCTTCAAGTGGGTTTAAAGAAAAGTTCAAAACATTTATTTTGGACATGTTACCAATTTGTGGAGGAATTGTCCCATAAAAGGAGTTGTTGTAGATATTTAGGATGAGGAGGTTGGGGAATGAGGAGAAGCTAAGAGTGAGGAGTTTACCGTTTAGTCCATAATTTGCAAGATTTATGGTAGAGATGGATTTGGATTTGTCACACTGAATTCCTTCCCAGTTGCATGGACTAGTAGTTCTTGTCCAAGTTGACAGCAGAGCTTGGCTGTGGTTGTCAAAGCTATCTTTCCATTTCAGTAGAGCATTTTTTTCATTTGCTTCATTGGAAAAACCAGCAACTTGTTGAGGAAAAATGATTGTTAAACGAACCCAAAGTATTATGAAGAGAATCTGCCAACAAGCTAGATTCTTGGTGAAATTGGGTACCATGGTTCTTCAAGTATAAAAGGATATTTTGGATCAAGATTATAGCTTTAGGTTGCAGATTCTATGGAATGGATGTTATATTGTGTGGTGAGGATTGATTTTGGAGTTACGTTGTGCTTATAAAAGAAAATAAAGAAGCAACATTATTAATGACTCAAGTACACTTTTGAAAGTCTTGCACAAAGGCAATGCAAATTTATCAACTTTGCTTTCCTAATCATACTTTTTCCAAAGTGTGGATTATTCTGGCCTCCACTTATTAGCTAAGCCTCATATTTCACGATTCATAATTTTCTTTTGAATAAAATTTGATTATCTTGGAATCATTTTTACTTTCCTAATCACACTTTTTCCAAAGTGTGCATTATTTTAGCCCCCACTTATTAAGCTCGTTTTTCACGATTCATACTATTTGCTTTGAAGATGAATATGCTTTGTTGCTTTTGTTAACAGTAGATAGATGGTGAATGCCCTACTATTCATTAGTTGTGCATTAGTACACTACCAAATCCTCACCATGAATTTAAATCATTTATCAAATTTATTTCAACATCTTCAAGTTATGAATTTATTTCAACATCTCAAATGGAGCATCCAATGGGGCACAAGGCGGCAAAAAGGAAGGCAAAGGCAAAAGTAAATGCAAGTGCAACTGAAATCTTCTATGGTTGTTCATGAGACAATGGGTAAAAGAGTAGCATCCATGTAAAAACTCACACAACAAGGAGGAAGAAAACCATTTACTTTTGATGTTAAAGAAGGAGGATGTGGAGTTTAAGGCAATACAAGACATCATGTCAGACACCACGCCCACGATGAATGAGAGTCAACACCAAGTTCATGAAAAATATTGTAATAAGCTTAAAAAAAATATGAATTTTAGTTAAGATGAAATGTAGTATTATGAAAAATGTAGTACTTATTTAGGATCAACTTATGTGTAAAATGGTCATTAGTATCACTTTCATTCATAATAAATTTATTTCCCTATTTTTTTTAGAAAAACTATTTAGCAATTATCATGATGAAAAATAGCCATTAGTCAAACTAACCGGTATTCTAACTAGTCGTTGATAAGATGACACTATATTTACTCCCATTCTTATCAAGTTTATCAATCTTCTCTGACTCTTCTTTCACTCCAATGGATCCAAATAGTTCAGAAGACCTTAGTAATCTCTTTTGGGAATTGATAGATGATGAATTTATGGACAACACTATTGAGGAACAGTTGATTTTAATACTCGAGAGGGAACAACTATGGGTCACAATGGGTCTTACAAAATAACCATTTGTAGAGATAACCATTGGAGGTGATCTAACAATCTCCCTTCTCAAGTGAATCTTCCACATATTATAACGTCGATAACAAACCAAAAAAGAGCGCTACTTGACTCCATCGTCAAAAGACTTTTGATAAAAAGCTTCATTTGACTTGGATTCACTCTTGCTATCCCATAAAGTTGAACCCTTAAGTATGATGGAGATAGGTGAAAGTGAATGACGATAGAGAATATCTAAATCATTTTATTCATGAATAGGACGATTTAATAAGTTTTTTTTAGGAACGTCATTGCATGTGATTTTTCTGTCATGTCATGTTATAAATAGTTCTTGAAGGAAGCTGCCATATCAGGAAATCAGAACAATGAATTCTATATGGCCTTTTAAAAATTGTCGAAGTGTGCAAATGGTATAGGTTGACACATTAAAATGATATATTTGTGGGTAGTTGCCAGGCAAAAAGGGTTGCAAACTGGGTGAAAATTACTCTAATTGGTGTGCAAGTCCGTTGGTTTGCATCTAACTCATGTAAATTACTCATATCGGTAAATCGTGTTCATTGAACTCTCTAATATATGAAGAGATAAAGAAGACGAGACTAAAGATGTTTCACTGCCACTTATTGATAATGATTACACAACACACTACATTACAATACATAGACAACTAATGAAGGATAAAATAGCAAAAGGCACACAACCTATTAATAACATGAAATCTTAATACTCACTCAAATACTACATTGCCATGTGCATCCACACTGCAATATCCTGCCAGAATGAAAAGAGATTGTTTATTTGCGCTTAACTGTGATAGGACTCCTTACAATGTGTTTTCCATCTGTCCATTGCAAATTCCCGAATTGGTATTTCCGCCGTGGAGTCACATTTGTTGCCTGCACAATAACTTGAAATGTCTTCTTTTCACCAGTTTTCTTGAAAGTCAAGGACTTTGGTACAACGAAAATTTTATATCCAGGCAATTGAGCTTTTGCAGAATATGTACTTGGTGGCCCAACATTGGTGACTGTCCGGGTGACATTAACAGCATTTAACCCAAGATTCGGTAACGTGATTGAAGGGTAATTCAAGTCATCTATGCTATGAGTTCCTGAACAAGTAAATGTCATGTTGAAATTAAGTGCTGAAATAAGTTGTTGGTTGTATCCAGAAGCACATAAGAAGTTCAAGTAATCCGTAATGCCTAGATCATATACAAGTCCCGGATCTATTGCAAGGTCAGGCTGAACATGCCCTGAACCATAAGCAAAGGGAGTGGCTAGTTTTTTTTCAAATGCATCCTGAATTGGCCTGTTCGTGTTATCTAGTGTAGTTGCTGCAAGGATATATAATTAAATAAGTTAGGACTCTTGTGGTTAATAGAAAATATATGTATTGTGTGTGCTTGTGTGTACCTGTGGTCATGATAGCTGATTTAATAGCTGCTGGACTCCAATTAGGATGCAATGTTTTGATAAGTCCCGCAATGCCGGCCACATGAGGGCAAGACATAGAAGTTCCTTGTAGTACATTGAATGGAAAACCTTTGCGATTGTCTGTTATTAAATTAGATGCACTTGCGTACAACGAATAGGCAGCAAGTATGTTCACACCTGGTGCAGTTACATCAGGCTGAAACAAAAACAAATTAAATACCCCATTGAAAAAAGAAAAAAAAGACAACTAAGGAGGACCATTACTATAGATAGTTGATTACTAGTCCATGTATATATACACCTTGAGTATTGATGGCTGAATTTTATTTGGTCCTCTAGATGAGAATGAAGCCATTACTGGAGCTGGCTTTCTTCCATAGAGTGTTTTTGCTCCTGAAAACTTTATTGTAGTACCGGTCTTTAATTTAGAATCCCTGCAATTTTAACATGTCAACAAAGGTAACAGCTTTAAAAGTAAGTGTGTGTATGTGGGAGGCAGAGTATGAAGGATATATAATCAATTACATGGAAGTTATGTCAAAAGCAGGAGCATGTGAGTCTGCACGTTCTGGTTCAGCGAGATGTATTGGAACAAATTTATCGGGCGTAGCCACACAAGACAATCTATGAGGTTCTGCAAGAGTTGTTTTCCCTTGTTTTGGTTGATTATTCAAAAGCATTCCCTTTGCACCTGCTGATAAAGCTTCCTGACCCTCAGCAACTGACTTTATATTTCCTTCTCGGATGCACTCCACTATTTTCCCCTTCACTTTTGAAGGATCAAGTGTTCCTGGCCTACAAAGTCGTCTACAATGACATATATATAACATATAAAAAGTGTTAGAAACAATCATTTAATTAATAAGTAGGTTATTTTAAAGTAAATCATTTGAGATTTGTACTTACGCAGCACGATTTGTTGCATTGGCAAGTTTACCGTCCGTAGCAAGAATCAGAGAAAAGGCCTGGTTAGGTGGCAAGTTTACAAAAAGACTGGCTCCCTAATAATAGAATTCAAAATTAAGTATTATAACTTAATAATAACACAACAATAAGAAGAGGAATGATGAGATTCAAGATGACTTATACCATCACTTGTTGATTGTCGCTAAAAGTTATAGTATAATAATGAATCAACAGCAATAATAACAATAAATTTGTCAAAAAAATAATAATCAGAATATTAAGAATGATACCCTGATTATTTGGTTACCAATGGTTATGGTACTGCTGAAGTCTCTATCTAATGTACTGGCAGCAATTGTGAATACCCATGGAGCTACATTCACAACACTTCCATTGGTTGGTCCATCATTACCTGCAGAGGCAACTAATAATATATTCCTAGAAAGTGCATGGAATGCTCCAATTGAAACCTCGTCTGTAAAAATATCTTCGGGATAAACAAGGTATTGGCCAGCAGCTGAAAGTGAGATTATATCAACACCATCACTAATAGCTTGATCAATGGCAGCCAACACATCGGCACCAAAGCAGTCATCAACATCTGTTAGAGACCAGCACACTTTGTAGGTTGCAACTCTAGCTCTTGGTGAACCTCCTTTTACAGTACCATTACCAATAGCAAATACACTTGCATCTGGTACAAAGTTTCCCCCAGCTGTTGATAGAGTATGAGTACCGTGACCTACAAAGTCGCGTGCGGTAAGTTGCCATGAGGGAAGCTTGTCATGGTATGCCTCATAAGCATTGCTGAAGAATCTGGCTCCAATCAGCTTCCTGTTTATATATAACAAGAATAATTAATCGGGCTCCAATTAGTTTTCCCCATCTTGGTAACCACGGAAAAAATCCGCATCTGAGGGTCCCAAACTAAACGAGGTAGTCCTAGTAGGATCTCCGGACATAGGTGAAGATTGACATTTATATGAATATAAATATTTTCCTTTCCATGATTTTGATTTGCACTTGATAACAAATTAGATTACATTGTTCAAGATAGGACATGTGAAAAATGGATGGAAGGTCATAATTCATAAAGCATGGGAACATTTTCTGTTTTGACCTAATTAATTGAGTGGGTGTGCCTAACTATCTTCTGTTGGTTTTAGTTGCACTGGTGTTATTAGAAATATTGAAGTTAGTTTAAGTTTGTTAATTATCTACTAGCTCTATATAGATCATCTCATGAACCATATTTTAATCAATCAATCTGAAATCTAGGAAGTTTTTCTCTCTATCAAGCTCTCAAACTCATTTTTCCTATAAGATGAATCTTTATCTATTTGATGATGTGACTTGTAACAGGTGTATAATGTGGATGCAATATGGTAATGATGAGTTTATTATATACATGATATGATTTGTAAAGATGATCGGTTGAATTTAAAGGGTTAAGTTTCTCACCATTTATGATCATCTTCCATTTCTTTCATTTTTAGAGAGAGAAACACATAAGTTCAAAAAATGTATAAAATAACTAAGGCTTAAATGCACTTTTGACCCCTAAATTTTCCACTAGTTGCGATTTTGGTCCCCTACTAAAAAAATCACTTTCCAGCCCCCTAAGTTTTCCGTAGGCAATTTTGTAATTAAAAATAAAAGATAAAGCCAATAACTAATGATGGTGGAACTTAGTGGTAGGATACATCATCTACTTTTTGTGTTTATCTCTCTCTCTCTCTCTTTAAATGAGAGAGAGAGAGAGAGAGAGAGAGAGAGAGAGAGAGAGAGAGAGAGACATGTTGCAAGGATTTTTCTTGAGTTTACCGAATTTGCTAATTTGACACGCTTTTCCCCCACGCCATTTTGATGGGACAGGGCCAAATCCTTTGTCGTTGAAGCTTTTGGATTCCGGCCAAACACCTATTCAATTTCAAGGTTGGAAACAAAAATAAAAATTGTTAATATGTTATTTTAAGTTGTCAAAGAGATTGCAGAAAGATTTAAATGAATTTTAATCCTTTTATATTTATTTTTTTGGCCAAATTCCTTTTTTTTAAATGAAGTTTTTATCTCCTATTTTAAAATCAGGATTTTGATCCCTAATTTTTTTCCTTATGTTTTAGTCATTTGTCCATTTGTTGGGCCATCTTTTATGATGTGTCATATTTATTTATGACGTGACAACATTTATTAGACATATTTTTGTCGACAAGAATATTCAACGAGCTTAATAGATGTTGTCACGTCATAAATGAATATATCAGATCATCAAAACATAAGACGACAGACCAAAATCTAAAAATAAGTTAAATTGGGAAGAAAAAAATGTTTTTAAAATATGGGACCAAAACTTTCTTTTTTGTAAATAATAATAATAATAATAATAATAATAATAATAATAATAATAATAATAATAATAATAATAATAATAATAATAATAATAATAATAATAATGGAACAAAAAATGCATTTAAGTCTAAAAGAAATTAGAACTTTAGTTTTGCAATTCTTTGAAACAAATATATTTTATTTCCCTGAAATATGATATTTCTCAATTTTGTTAGGACTGTAATGTATTTCATTCTTTTTTTTTGAAGGACTTTCATTCTTTTTTTAAATGATGGTATTAAAATGCATACAATATTTTAACTAAGTTATTCAACAAATGTCAATAGTTTAGTGTTTAATTTAAAAAAGGAAACTAAAATTATAATGAATTTTTGTGTGTGACTAATTGAAGTTGGAACTATAGCTTATATAACGTGCCAGCAAAAGTTGCAAAAAAGCTTACCCGAGTCAATGTTGGCTATTATTGTATTTTCACCAAATCTCCCCTTTTGCCAAGCAGTGTTCTTAGCATTTCTGCGCAGTCCAAGAAATTCCCATGAACGTGTAGTGTGCAGTTTATGAGATTTGCTCAAGAACACAGACACTACATTTGACTTTTCTGCTCAAATGGAAACATTACAGTGTCAACTAATTTGAACAAGAATTTAATTTGACAAGCTAGGCCATTAGTACTTAAGGTTATTGAAAAAATATAAGTTGAGAAGACTATATTTTCTACCGAAACAACACTAATTGGACTTGGATGATGTTAATGTCATTGAGTGTTGCTATTTTGACACTCATTGTTTCAACATATGGAAATGATCAAAAACACCTCAGCAGTAGTTAATTACCGCTGGCTTCAGAGCAAAAAATCGACGGTAATTAACTACCGTTGGATTTTTTGGTCACATGTGTTTTTAAGAAACAATGGATGTCAAAACAACAATTTCCAAAAAAATTAGATGCTAGTGGTGTAAATTTGGTCAGAAAATATACAAACTTTGTTTCTAATTTTGGTATAAAAAAAGAAACTTGTGATTGGAAAATCAGATTTTTTTTTTTCTTTCCTATTACAATCGTCGCTACAAGGTTTTAGTTTTTAGGGGAATTACACGGGGTTTATCAACATTTGTTAGAATTGCCGCTAAAGATAATTGTTGCTGAAAGTAGTTTTTGTTGTAGTGATTTATGTCACTAAATCTATTTTCTCTAGGTGTCAATATGGAAAAATGCTCACTTGCAATATCTGCAGCTTCTTCGTCTTCAAGTAGAGCAGCAAAGCCATTGATGTGTTTGTTATATGAATAAATGATTGCTTCTTTTGCTTTATCCCGGCTGTAAAAGAATAGTACAATAATATATCCATCAACTTTTTTCGAAGTGTAATTATTATTCTTTCTTTTCGGGTACAATAATTGTCTTAACTTTTTAAAGCAAAAGAAAAAGAAATTTTTAAAAAGTATTAAACAGTAAGTAGATGCGATTCCCTAAAAAAAAAATAGTAAGTACTACATGCGATGATTATGATAAAGTAGAATAAATAATTGTCTAATGAAACATTTTATTACATAAATTTGTCGCTTATCGTTATCTAACATGCTACATGTTGCACGTACTTTTTAGAGAAAACAGTTTTTTCTATAGTCGAATATTATTTGCTAGTATGTTTTGTTAGTGGTCTAGATTTGAATCTCTGAGCTCTATATATCTCAAACTTTTCTAGTACTCCAACTCAATCATTTGAATTTTGAGCTAGACTTTGGGATACAAAAATGTTAATTATACGGTACATAAGTGAGTAAAGTCTTGCATTATGCACAAACTAATTTCTATTCGATCAATAAATTTTACTATTAAATTCTATGAGATATGATATGACTTGTTAATTCAATGATGAAAAAAATACTTATGTATAATGTAAGACCGTTTTATTTATACATGTTAGAGAAAGCCTAAAAAAAATCATTTATTTGTTAAATGTTTTCCCTATGGTTCTTAAATGAATCAATATTACAAAAATATGTTTGAATGTTTTTTCTTAGTAAGTTTAGCCTTTAATCTGACTTTTGTTGTTTTATCAGTACTCCCTCCGGTCTTAAATGTAAATAACTTTTTACTTTTCAGGTTCATTCAAGAAGGACCACCTACATCATTTATTGAATGCCCCTAAAAAGTAAAAAGTTGTTTACATTTGAGACCGGATGGAGTAGTTAATAAGCTCTTTCTATGACAAATTGTTCGAGAGAATCTGAATTTAATTTCTAATAAAAATAATTATTGATTAAATTTTAGTTTTATTAGAAATCAAACTCAGATTCTCTTCTTCCATCTGTTTTTACTCATTCCCGTTCTACGTGAGTTAACTCACGCAAAAAAAATACACCTATGTAGGTTAACTTTCGTTGAAAATGCACATGCATGAGTTAACTCACGCTCGATTATTTTGATGGGAACCAACAAAAACAGATGGGAGAAGAACAATAACCTAACGCAAAAATCCCGTGCTCGACACCCAAACTCCAAAATGTTTCTCACAAAAGAATAAAACCTACACAACCAAGTGAATTAACACAGGTACCAATTAATTTATTAGAATTTTTTTGACAAATTAATTTATTAGAATATACTCCTCTGTTTCTAATTGTAAACAAATTTTATTTTTTAGGTTCATTCAATTATTGATATATGTGATCCACATACATCATTAATTGAATGAACTTAAAAAATAAAATTTGTTTATAATTAATAACGGAGGGAATATATACCAATATTTACACATAAATGCAAATAAACAATAAGTTGCACCGTTAATTTTTTTAATTTTTTTATGGCAAAATCATTCCTTTTTGAAAACAACTAGGGGACACAACAGTACTGCTATCCTTAGTTCTGTGTTGCAGAAAATAACATTATTTCTCAATTTTCAGATAGATCATATGTACGCCAACTAAATAAAACCAAATGAGAATTTCCAACAAAATTCAACCCACAAATTCGATGGATACTAGCTAACACTTCATTTACCAACAAACTACTAATACATTACAAATGTGTCTTTTGTTAATCGGTTTAGCTCATAAAATCACTAATGAACGATATACATTTAATGATGTTTAATCTACTTTTTATGTATTGATCATAATCGTTAAAACTACGGTGATCAATAACATGATTTGTATATCATTACTTGAAAGTGACACTCCCAAAAAAAATATTCGTTTGATTATTCAAAAAATAAAAACAGCTAACATTTGTTTATTAAAAACTGTATTACGTATCTTTCTTATTGAAAAGATAGTAGTACTAACAATGAATCAAAAAACTAAATAGTTATATATATATATATATATATATATATATATATATATATATATATATATATATATATATCAAGCATTATATACCTTCCCAAAGTTGAACTTAGTAAATCATAATGAGAATTGGTAGCAATTTCAAGTTCAAGAGATGTAGGGCGGGGTCCATGAGAATGTGCTCCCAAGTATACAATGTAACACTGTACAAAAAGACCAACAGTTGGTGAAATGTCACAAATGATGGGAATTTAGCAATACAATTGCAAAATCATCATGATATATAGTTTGAAAGAAGAAACATTTATTAATCAAAACAAGCCTACCTTTTTGGTGCCATGGACGGCTTCTAGCAAGAACATGAAAAGGAAAAGTAACGAAACCATTGTGTGAAGAGAAAATAGGGAGCCACTCATTTCTTTCAAGTACTTGGAGTTGGTCTTCACTTCAGGAACTTCATCTACCTAGTACCCTACATATATAGTTCTTCTCCCTCTCTTTTTTTGTGAATAATATAGCATGTGTTGTTACTTCTCAATTGGCCCATGGAGAAAGTGCTTGACATAGCTTTTGCTTTTCAAAAAATATATATATATGGGAGACATCTTAGTCTTTTCCTTTTGCTTTTAAGTCTTTTTTAATTATTTGGGTAAAAGCGTAATCCACATATATGTAATAAAATATTTTCAACGATCTTCTTGAGATTATATTTGGATGACATAACCCTAGAAAAAGTTTGTTGATGATATCATGAAATAATTTTTTTATTTATTTTGAAAGGGTTGATGATATCATGATTGGAGTGTTTGTAGTTGGATTGGATCAATTTCGAAGTAAAAAAATCATCTAATAAAAAGCATTAAAATAGTATGCGTTCCGTTAGGTTTGGATGCATTTCTCTGAAAAAAAAAACCATTTCATTAAATGGGGTTTCGATGAAGTTGATTTATTAGCTTTTTTTTTAGGTAGGCTTGTTTTAGTAAGAAAAATCTCTCTTTCTATTAAAGCTAGTTTTTATTTTTTTTCACTACCAAAAAAAAAGCTAGCTTTTTTTAGTAGGAAAAATCTCTCTTTAAAAAACCATATTAATCAAAACCATCCTGATATGAATTTTTTTGACTATTTAACTATATATTATATCATATCTTAATGGTTTAATCGGTCTTTTGATCCTCTAACTAATTTTCAGTTTACATTTTGGTCCCATAACTCGTAAAACCCACATTTTGGTCCTCTTGATTTTGCTCCGTCAGTCAAAAACGTCCTTGACTGTTAACTTGGAAAATGTTAAATAGTGCCTTTGGAGCAATGGTTAAGACGATAAAAATAGAAACATTGCATTGAAAAATGGTGAAAAGTAAAACATTTAACTTTTAAAAGTCAAAACATTGTTGAATTCAATGTAAATATACTATTTTTGGTTTCATTAACCATTGCCCCGAGGGTACCGGTTAGCAAGACCCTAACTTTAAATGTCTAAAGTGGAACACAAATAATGGTTGCCCACCATAAACCTTATTAATTCTTTTAATTTTAACCGTTCGATCTTTTATATCAAAAAGTGAATGTTGGATCATGAAGGTTCATTGTATCTTATGGTATACCATCAATACTTAATTTTTTTTTGCCAATTTCTTCTTCCTTCTTCCAGCTATTCGCTCAAACCTCTTATGTTCCCTCCTTCTATTCACCCCTTTGCAACCACAAGTCAACAACAACCTCGTCCTTCTCTTCCTCCACTCTCTTTTATCAATTTTTTCTGAAATTACTATACTAGTACGAGGAACAAAAGAAACACAGACACCAACGTTAATAAAGGAAAGTGAGAGGACTCAAGAAAACAAGGGAGGGCGCACCAACACAGTCCCAAAACAGAACCATACAGTACCCTAGCAAGCTTGGATCAAAGTTTTATGACTTCTTATGGAAATCCAAATCAAAATCATGATGTCCTCCTCCAATCTCACGTTTCAACAACAACAACCTCATCACTGTCTCTTTAAAATGCCCCAATTTTTATTGAACCCTAATTTTTCTTTATTTTCCAAATCCGAATTCTGGGTAGATGATGTTGTTGTTGAATTGATGACCAAATTTTGAGTATATGGTGATGATGTTTTTTCTATGGATTTTGTTGTTGGGATCAGATAGAGAAAAGAGAGATTTTTATTTATGTTGTTATTGCTGTTTCAAAGGAGAAGGAGGGAACATAAGAGAGAAGAGTGATTGAGGAGGTTGGAGGAAGAGAAGGGAAAAAAGATTCAATTGAAAAAAGAAGGAGGAAGCAGGAACATGAAATCCATTGATGTTGTTGTTCTTGTCGTGAGAGAGAGAGAGAAAAAGAGTTTCTTTTGTTTTTGAAAATGAGAAAAATAGAAATAAAAAGAAAAGAATAATGATAAAAGTTAGTTTAATTTTTTTGTCTTTTGGGTTTTTCTTGGATTTTTTATGAAGAAATTGACAAAAAAAATTAACTATTGATGATATACCATAAAATACAATGGACCTTCATGATCCAACATTCACTTTTTGATAAAAAAAAATTGAACGGTTAAAATTAAAAGAATTAATAAGGTCTGTGGCAGATCAACATTGTTTGTGTTCCACTTTAGATATTTAAAGTTAAAGTTAACGGTCAATGACTTTTTTGACTGACGGAGCAAAACTAAGGGAACCAAAATGTTGGTTTTACGAGTTATGAGACCAAAATGTAAACTCAAAATTAATTTTATCTTGGAGTTTACAATTCTAGCTTAATTTTATCCTATCTTAATTCTAGCTTATAATATTACAATTAAATATGCGAAAAGTAATGTACATTAATAAACTTAAGTTGTTGAAAAGGTTAACAAATTATAATTTAATTCAAAATAAAAATATAGAATAATAATATTAGTAATAAATAAATAATATTATTTGTATTTATTTAAGTAGGTCGGTCTTATAGACCTAAAATGTTTTATTACGGCTTATGTCCCGATCTTTTTAGCTAAAAAGGTTTCTAAAAGAGCCCAAGTCTTCTCTACTTAAGAAAAAAAGCATGGTTTGACCTGATCTGTTGTACGCTAGGCCGTAGGTCCATGTAGGTCGGTCTGACCTATTCCCATCTCAATTTTAATTTAGAGAAAAATTGCAATTTTGACGTGTGATAATTTTAATGAGATCAAAAGAGTCAAAACATGCTATTTTCTTTATATATAGTATAGATTACATTAGACAACAAATCCTCAATACCAATTTGATCGCACTTTGAGGTAACATGACAAGAAAACTAACATTATATATATTTTATATATATATATATATTGCGCATTTGAAAATTTATTTTACTTCTTCTGAATGATGCTTTTAAATTGATCTTTAAACCTAATTTCTGACTTCGATCATGATTGAGATTGAAATCAAAATTAAAATTGTAGCAAATTCATTTTTCATTTGGAATCAATCAACTTTTGATGTATAAACGAATTTAACTTTAACTTTTATTTTAATATGTTCACTTTTTACGCAATACTTTTTTCTTTCTTTCTGTTTCCATATAATGGAAAGAAGAAAAAAAACAAGAGAGAAACTAAGCTTACGGATGAGCAACGTCTACAATATCAGCTATTGATACGAGTCTGAGTTTCGGAGAACATCTATTCCAAATTCTCTTAAAAAAAAAAAAAAAAAACTATTCCAAATCTTTAAAGTATCACTGAAGAAGCTCTATTCTTCGTAAGCCCAACCGACATATTTATTTTCCTCTATAAAAGTATATTTTATGTTAAATATGTAGAAAGTTGCTCTTACTGTACTAAAAATATGTGCATGGTAGGTACGAATAATTTAGTATATAAGGCATTTTGCTTTATATCTTTTTCTTTTTTTGTTTACACTTTATATCTTATCTTAATGTTCATAGCATGCTTTAATGTTCCAAATTCCAATCATGAAATCATTTTGCTGATAATATATAAACAAGTGTGTTGCTAACCGATATCCTAAAGACAATAGTTAAGGATTTTATTAATAGAAACTTTATCTTGGAAATATAAGGCTTTACTTTTTTCTTAGCAATGATTACACCATTTTTCGATACAAACTTACTTATTTTAATACTTTAGTCAGTGCCCCAAGGACAACAGTTAGCATTTCCCTATAAACAATCATAAAATTTTGATTCTTAGTTGGGAAATTCTGAACTAATTATTTTTTCTTGAGGAAATTAAATCAATCAGCTTTTGTTTTGCAAAAGAGCTCCTTTGTTACCGTAAAGGATATTCCAATATAGATAAGTTTATGTTCTCTTAATGTAGAAACAAATTTAGCTTTTACTTCTTTTTTTTTTACCCTTTTTTTTAATATATTCACTTGACTACTTATGCAAATAAATACTCCCTCTGTCCCTATATCTAAGTCTCATTTAACTTTATTTTTGTCCCTAAATGTAAACCCTCTTTCAAATTACTAGATGCATTTACTTTTTTTTCCTAAACATACCCCTAATTAATACTAATAACTTGTCTTGAAATATGAAAAGTCAAATTTAATATACATATAAACAAATGACAATTTGGTAATATTAACACACAAAACATATATATTAATTATACTAACAACATTTCTTAAGAAGTGTGAAAAATGCAATGGGTGCCTACATTAAAAGACGGAGGGAGTATAAACTTTCTCTTACTTTTCTCGAAATGTGTGCATGGTAGGTACGAATAATTTTAGTATTTTATTTACAAATAAAAATATTATATTTCTTCGACAACTAAAAACTTGTTAAATATGTTTTTGATCCATATAAATATATCCACTTTTCATTTTAGTCCATTTAAAAATTTCTTTAACTTTTAATCCCTCAAAAGTTTATCATTTTTACTTTTGGTCCATACTTTTAAATAAAAACATATTTAAAATTCATATTTTTGAATAAAATTTTGCTGATACATTAAAAAATATTGGAGTGTTTGTAGTAGATTTGGATCAATTTCAAAGTAAAAAAGTCATCTAATAAAAAATATTAAAATAGCATGCGGTTCCGTTAGGTTTGGGGTGTTTCACTAGAAAAAAGCATTTGATAAAATGAGGTTTTGATGAAGTTGATTTATTCACTTTTTGTTTGGTAGATTGATTTATTTGTCTTTGTATATTAAGTTCAGATACTTGATACAATACGACATTGATACATAATTTTTTAAAAATTCAAGATACGATACCGTCAGGATACTTTAATAAAAAATTAAATTTAAACTACACATTAAAACTCAATATATAAACTTTGACTAAAACTCAAAAGCAAAAAAAAATAAAAAAGCACAAAATTTAAACAAAACATACATAAAACAAAAATAAGACACAACAATGAAATTGCATGACAATCAACAATAATAGCGTTCTTCCTTAAAAAAACAATAATAACGTTCTTTGTTTTTGAACAAGAATAACAACGTTCTTATAACAACAAAAAGAGACAAAACAGACAGTGGACAACAAAATAATTATAAATATAAGTAATATTGATAATAATTAGAGTGACAATTAGTCAATTACATTCTTTCAAAAAAAAATAGTCAATTACATATATGATATATCACAAAAAAAAACCTCATTACTTAATCAAGTACACATTGTTGGTGTAAGCCTCAGAGGCCAATAATTTATGTTAAACTTATGTTATGTATCATGACTTTTATTATTAAATAATATATGGTACTTTTTGTTATATTTGTTGTAATGTTAATAAAGTCCCTAAAATAGATAGTTCATGTAATGTTATATTAAGTGTGACTTAATCGTGAGATTACATTAACATAAATAACACTATTATTAAATATATATGTACAAGCTTTAGTATAAATTGGGATAATAATAAAGCGCCGAGACTATTATGTATGTAGACTGATGACCACATCTCATGGGTCATGGATATGAGATATTAAGTCTATACATAGGTATAAACATTAGGAGTAATATTTATACTGGATTGACCCACCGTGAGAATACTACATAGTATGTTATGAAAATGTCATAAGATATTCTCATAGTGATAATGGTGTATATCACTGCTAGACCTGAAACCACTATGGTCCCTAGATGTGGACTCAAATGCTTTATTACTATTCTAACGTTGTGTGTAAAAGGATAACCATAACATTGACTAATGGATACTTGATGAATCATGCTGAGGGACATGAGTGTCTTAGATGAGATTTTTCCCTCCTCATAACAGGAGATATATCTTTAGGCCTCTTGCTGAAATATGATTGTAAAATTGCATGGTCATGCCGAATCAAGTCAATATGAGATATTGGACTTGTTCGTTATTTAGTGTATTTTGGGATCAAGAAATATAAATATTGATCTATACAAGGGGTGACAAAATCTATGCCTTGTGATCAATATAGATATGAGAACAAAGGAGTAATTGTACACATGAATATTATCATGGAAAAAGTTTCGTCGGATCACTTGACATTCTTGTCACTTGGGTAGCAATGATGTATTGGTAGATACCGCTCATTGTTTATAATATTAAATATTAGATTTAATATTATTGTCAACGTGACTAGAACCTATGGGGTCACACACAAAAGAACGGTCTAAAGAGAAATATAAGTAAGACTTATATGATGGGTGCGTTTAGCAAATAGCACTAATTAGTTAGCAAAAGACTAAACTCGTTAATGGGATTATGGAAGTCCAATAGTGTCTTCTGACTTGCAGAGCACACTAAGAGTTCTATAAATAAAACCCTTGTGCTGAAGTCTTGGTTACACGTTTTAGAAACCCTAATTCTCCAAACCTCTAATCGCTTGGCTAGCACCGGGAATTGGAGGAGTACTGTTCGTGTGGACTAGTAGAGGCTCTGCTATTTGTTTTGCTTTGTGATCGAGATTTTTCCTGCACTTTGAGGTAACATTCATTCATTTATGCATGTCAAATTCGTGATGATCCAAGGAAAGAAAATCGATTTTTTTATTCCACTGCATGTTTATGCATTCGATTTTCCTTCACGCATATCCCAAAAATAACATAAACAACACGTATCCAGTAACATCCCAGACTGCTTTCAGAATTGCCGACTGACCCCACAAACCAACACGAATCTTTTCAACGTGTTTTGTCCTCACTCGCATACTGGGAAACTTCCTAGTAGGTCACCCATCCCAAAATTGCTCCAAGTCAAGCACGCTTAACTGTGAAGTTCTTATGGAATGAGCTACCGAAAAGAAGATGCATCTTGTTGATATAGGTAGCACCAAACAATTCTTATAAGCCTTCCTTCAACCATGCAGTCCCATACCTGCACCTCCTCAGGATCCCTCTTATTCCAATGTGATTCAGTTTTGCCTAGAAGCATGCCAGGAGCCGTACCACTCCCCGCCCTCATCAGCCTCGGGCGTTACATACCCACCAAGCGGAGGCATTGCATGTCCACCAGCTTTCGCTTGGTTCGTCCTCGATCCACATCGTACTAGGAGAGGTCTGCTCTGATACCATTTATAACATCCCAGACTGCTTTCAGAATTGCCGACTGGCCCCACAAACCAACACGAGTCTTTTCAGAGTGTTTTGTCCTCACTCGCACGCTTACCGGGAAACTTCCCAGTAGGTCACCCATCCCAAAATTGCTCCAAATCAAGCACGCTTAATTGTGAAGTTCTTATGGAATGAGCTACCGAAAAGAAGATGCATCTTGTTGATATAGGTAGTACCAAACAATTCTTATAAGCCTTCCTTGAACCATGCAGTCCCATGCCTGCACCGCCTCAGGATCCCTCTTATTCCGATGTGATTCAGTTTTGCATAGAAGCATGCCAAGAGCCGGACCACTCCCTGTCCTCATCAGCCTTGGGCGTTACATGCCCACCAAGCGGAGGCGTTACATATCCCACGCGTATATGTTTTTCACCGCATATCCCTCGCTTATCCCCAATGTATCTGAAAAGTATCGGATAATTATTTTAAAAAATAAAATAAAATTTGATCTCTGGATACTCTTCCAATACGTATTGGGGGCGTATCAACAGGTATTAGTGCAAGATACATATCGAATACCGATACGTCATCCATTTCGAAGTATCTTGACTTCAGAAGTCTTTGTCGTTGCAGAAATATTTTTACTAAGCTTAATTTTTTTTTAGTCCTCCTATTATTACTCGATTATGAATTTAGTCCCCCGACCCCCCTTCTTTTAATATGTTATATTTTGGTCTCCAAGTTTTGAATTGTTTGTCATTTCCCCATATTTTGGTGATGTGGCAAAGAAACCGTCGATATGTGAAAATTCAGCTGTATTTAATTTTATCCATGTCATTATATATATTTCATCTGTTTCAAAATATAAGTAAAAATTATGTAGTTGGTCATAGTTTTGTTCTATATACATCAACTTTCTTTGTTGTTGCAAGTATATTCATATTAAGCTTAATTTGTTTTTAGTCCTCCTATTATTACTCGCTTATGAATTTAGTCCTTTTTTTAATTTGTTATATCTTGGTCTCCAAATTTTAAATTGTAGTCATTTCCCCCACATATTTTGGTGACGTGGCAAAGAAACCGTCGATGTGTGAAAATTCAGTTGCATTCAATTTTATCCATGTCATTTTATATATATTTCATCTGTTTCAAAAATATAAGTAAAAATTATGTAGTTGGTCTCATTCTTAAAAAAAAAAAAATATAGTTGTTTTA
>Ga0228711_1000531_pt1 | contig 47748 bp, 18 predicted proteins | sample MedpolnodulmetaG_2_FD_177996 | JGI IMG/M metagenome (GOLD analysis project Ga0228711, IMG submission 177996) | Root nodule microbial communities from Medicago polymorpha collected in Santa Monica, California, United States - brown nodules | ecosystem: Host-associated > Plants > Roots > Nodule...
AACAGTTTTTTAAAAAAAAAAAAAAAAAACACGGTGCAAACAATCATACAATCTATTATTTTAAACAATGTAAATGTTAATATTGTTAGTAAATAATAGTGTTAGTTTTTTTTTTTTAAGCAGCCAAAATGAAACATTATATCACCAAGAGCGATTCATCACGCACAAGGTGTGCAGAGAGAAACACTCTTCAAAAGAATACAAATCGAGTATCTGGAGCCAAACAAAAAACACAGCTTAAAAGAGGAGATGAAAACTACTCCATAACACCCATACAAAGTAAACGGTGCCGCCACCAGTCATTATAATTGAAAGCAGAAGTTAGCCTATTAGCCTTTAGCCAAGAAAAAGAAACAAACTTTACATTGTCTAATAATTGAACAAAGTCCCGAGCATTGTTGTTGAAAATCCTGTTGTTTCTTTCCTTCTAAATTGTTCAAACACACGCATGCCAGATAACTTTGATGAAAGAATGAGTACCTCGTGGTAAGCCCGCCATGTGGCCAAACTGATGGAAATGAATCTATTATTTTAAACAATTAATGTTAATATTGTTAGTAATTGATAGTGTTAGTTGAGAATGAGGATTGACCAACCTTAAAAGATTTTTTACTCTATTTTTCATGCAAACTTAAAAAGATTTTTTTTTTAAAAGTACTTAAAAAGATTTGTTCACTTCTTCATTCTTAACATTTTTTTTTTAAGGAACATATTTTTTGTCACGCTTAAAAAACTCACACCTAGGATTCTTTAGCGCAGTCAAGTGATTTTTAAGAATCACTGTTTACATTTTAGTGATACATGTTCATTTGGCAAAGAAAAACAAACGTTTCTATTAATTTTTTAATGAGATATTGACAAGTAAATTTGTATTTAAATATAACTTGCCTTCTAAAGTTTCCAACTCTAGTACAAAAATTGCCTGCAAAACTGACTTTGAAAATACAAACAAATAGTCCTTGACTTTTATTGAATAAATAAATTAAATATTTAAGCAAACCACGCGTAGAGATGAACGCAAGTGCAACTTGGTCTATTTCACGGAATTAATTTGATTTTTTCTTTTTTTGTCAAGGAAATTAATTTAATTCTTTTTTTGTTTTGGTTACATGAGAAAAAGAAAAAAAGAAAAAAAGAAAAAAAAAGGAAGAAAACTAAGGTAAACATGATTAAAATGGGTCTTGATTTTGTACCCAAAGAAAAAAGAGAGTCTCGTTTGATGGCTTTGTATTGAGTTCCGAATATAGTCTTAATTCATTTATATGTCAAAAATAAATTATGAAAAAGATGGAATCTAATAAAAATGTATTTGAAAAATACAAAACAAAAGTGTATTTTTAGTCATTCTATTTTGTCTCCTCACTATTTTAGTCCCCTCTTTTTAAATTCACAATTTTATAGAACTCTTTGTTGGGAAAGGGTACACCACTTATGGCATGTTTAAATTAAACAATAATCTGAATAAAATTTCTCCTTCTACTTATATGTTATGTGATTTTATTATTTGGGATACTAGACTTTGCCACATAAATAAACAAATTATTTTTAACTTGAGCAGCTTACGATCAATTCTGAAAATGTGTTTAAATGATTTTGAAAATTTGATTTTTGTAGTCAATATAAAATAACCAAAAAATTTCATAAACCGGTAAGTAGAGAATTTAAACCATTAGATTTAATTCACTCTAATATATGCGAATTGGATAGAAACATGATTAGAAACGCAAAAAATATTTTATCACTTTTGTTGATGATTGCTCCGATTACGTTTATGTATATCACATGAAAAGTAAAAGTGATGTGCTTGATATGTTCAAACTATTTATAAAAGAAATTGAAAATTAATTCAATAAAAGAATCGATTGTTTTCGTAGTGATAGAGACACTTAATATGGATTACACACATTCCATAAAATGTTATAAAGAAAATGAAATCATTCATGATGCTATAAACGATGAAAAGAAGTCCAACTAAACATGGAACTTAGACGCTTGCCTCCGGGTTGCAAACCAATAGGTTGTAAATGGATCTTGAAAATGAAACCAAGACCTGATGAAATAGTTGATTGATACAAGGCTTGCCTTGTAACCAAAGGTTTTAGACAAAGAGAAAATATAGATTTCTTAGACACTTATTGGAATTAATACGAAAACGAGTGGAGGAGGGAGATCCTCTGCATTGAAGCTTTGATGTTTGATACTTGTCATGTACCGCTAACTTTCCGAATTAATAAAAGAGTGTGTAAGGGTCTTTATTTATAGTGGATCATTACTTAGGGGTTAAGAGAAGAAAACTGGACTTTTTTCACCAATCCAGCCCGGAAAATAAGCAGACAACAATTTTTGTCCACACCTATGAGCATGGCGTATGGATACACACGCAGGGGTGCATAGGGTAGTAACCAAGGCTGCCTCATGCGTAGGGGCGCATGGGCGAGTAGCTCCGATGCAATTTTGGCAGTTTTTCATATCTTTTTCGAGCGTTCTTTCGTCTTGAAATGCCTTGGAACTTGTGATGAATATTCCCAAACTTGTATTGTCTTCAAAAACCTTTTAAGAACCATTGATCTTCATACTTCATATCATCGATCCTTCATGTGATGTCTTGTTTTTTCCAATTTACATGATTTCTCACTAAAAAGACTAAAAACACTTATGAAGTTGAATGATTTAGGATAAAAGTGAATTACAACAACTTGAATGAAAACAATACAAAATGTTCCTCAAATTATGGACAACTGCTCTAAATGCCCTCTTATTTGTATTCAAATGCAAAATAAAATAACTAAAAACATAGTGTAAAATATCATATGATGCTCCGTCGACATCAGCGCTTTCTTAACGAACATGTTTCATGCATTTGTGTATATACGATCCAACTAGCTATTCCGATATTTTTGGTATTATCCGCTCTCGCGCTCCAACTTGTTCGCCAAACTTATTCGATCGATTTTTTTACTTGATCTGATCCATAGAGTTCTTGTTCCCCAAGTTTCACCATATCAGTTGTGAATTCTCCATATAAAAGGAGAGCTCACATAGTTCATTCGGTACACCAAAAAAGGCTTCTGAATTATCAAACCTTTTTCATCTCTTCTCTATTTGGCTTGTGTTAACGAGTTATTCTCCTTTTCGTCTTTTCTTATGTCCATTCAATTTCGAGTGGTATACATACCATATTTGAGTGACCATGATAGCCATATTTAGAGGTGTAATACTTGAACGATTATATACAATGAAGCAATTAATTGCATAGTGAACTTAGCTGTTTTATCCGGGAGATGGCGCGGTTGATAGTATGCCTTGCATAATTCTAAACAATGTCACTAAACTCCTTAAAGAGAACGACCTGATCGTGACTCAACCCGATAATTTCTTTGGTGGTAATCCTTTTACGGTGTTTTTTAATTCCAAAACCAACAGGGGCTAACCAAAACTCAAATGCATATATAGGAAAATTATCATACATTTTGAAAATTGTGGGCCAAAATCATAAATGAGGAAAATATTGGAACTGAAACTGCATATAAACAACAAAATAAAAAAGTAAAAAGTTTTAAAAGTTCAGAGCAGCAATATTGAGTTTCACACCTTTTTTTCATAATTAAACTAGAATAATTAACTTTCAATCACAAACTATTAGTACTCAATAATTCATCTCAAAGCATTGAAGTAGAGATTTAACTTTCTATACTTAATTAAATTGCAAAATATGCAGCCACTTCCACGAAAAGTACTGGGAGCTCAACATGCATGGTTCATGGCTGTTACTAAAATATATTATCCTCATGGTGACTGACCTCTCATTATCATCTGATCATTTTCAAGAGTTTATCCAAAAAAAAATCATCTAATTAGTTATTGTCACGCTAAGTTTGGTAGGTCCATGAAGCCATTAGAGAAAACCATGAACTATAAAATAACGTAAAGGCAAAGAAAAGATACTCAAAAGGGTGGAGGGAATGAAGAGAATATAATGGACAGCTAACATTACCCACTTTTGTTTTAGTTATAAGTTTGTCTATAAAGTGGATTCCATGTAGTTCTCAATGTACGAATGACTATTTTTTTTCCTTTAAAAATATAAAGGCAAAACTTACATAAACCAATTGGTAAGCGAAGAATGGCATCCCATAAACTTAGTTCAATTGGTGACAACTGACAATACATTGTAATATGTAAAGGTTGGATTCGAACTCCAAACATCTCATTTATTCACCATTAAAAAATATATTTATACAAGTTATATTAGACTACTTAATCACACTCTAACATATCAAATATGTTTGCAATTATTTACCATCTGAACTATATTTACGGATATCTTCTGACTAATTTATTCTAGACATAAACTACACAAAGACAAACATTGGTTTGAAATAAATCAATTAATGAAAAAAAAAACACCTTTAGTATGTTGGGATTTAAAAACAAAAAGAAAAAAACATTACAGAAAGTAGAAGCATCCCTATCATTTCCACTCGATCCTAAAATTCTTGAGATGATATAATGCCAAGTTGGGTGGTTTGGATTTAGAATTTTCTGCCTCAAGTTATTTGCTTTCTTTCTGAGTTTTAAATTTTTGTTTTCGGGAATCTAGTTCACTAAAGTTTGATTCCTTGGCTTTGTCTACTATTGTCTGTTGACCTGCATGCATTATTTAAAAGTGCCTTTACATATGCTTTTTCATTTCATTTATTTCTACATAAGCCAAAGTTCTTATCAGTGATTACATAATTCATATTGGTATTTGAAATTAAAAAGCAACTTGTCTAGGACTAGAATTGAGGTGAATGAATGAATCAATGACACTACATGCGATTCTAACGAAAACAAAGAGATATTGTATATTATTGTTGGGTCATTAGGGGTTTCGGCGATCATCATATTAAATTTTAAACGATCATATAAATGAATTAGATATCACATTATAACACAAAATTTTAAGGTGTTAGGTTTAAATCTTATGTTTATTTTATGTCGGTTTTGCTCAATTGAATATATCTTAAAGTTTATTTTTAAGAGGTCCAAATATACATGATAAAAAAAAGACGAAAGAGTCATTATCTAACGTCTTAACATCGCAAATGGATATGGAGGAATGCTAGTAACACTCTCTTTTCAACACTCTCTCTAACACCTGTTCTTTGATTGGATGAAATCAATGTGAGTCTTACACTTTGAAAATAGATTCCACATAAAGTAGTGGGATCCATATGAGTTTCAACCAATAAATGAATTAGTATTAGAGAGAGTGTTGAACAAAAGTGTTTTTAGCACTCCTCAATGCACATGTTTTGAGTTAAGCGATTAACTTGAGTAAATCTGTCATAACTTTCAGTGCAAACACGTCACAAGGCATTCTCTCGTCCTTCGCTGCCTCTCTTGGGGTCCTTAATTATATTGGCAACGATAAATACTTGGGGGCTGCAATCTCTGGTGGGGCATAATAAGAACGACATCTTTCTTATTTAAAGGATCGAATTTGGAGAAAAAAAATGTCAATCTTGGAGCGTCCGATCTCTTTTTCGTGCTAGAAAGAAAATATTGATAAATTTGTAGCGCAAGCCATCCCTTCTTATTGTATGGGTGCCTTCCTCATCCCTACCTCCTTGTTTGATGAAATTGAGCAAATGATGAATTCCTTTTATTGGGGTTCTAAAATGAATGGTTGACATTGCATCAATTGGATGCGTTGGGATAAACTCTCACTTCATAGATGTTTAGGAGGTTTTGGCTTTCGAAATTTGGAGGCTTTTAATCTGTCTATCCTTAGGAAGCAAGGTTGGAAACTCTTATCCAACTCCACCTCTTTACTCACCCGGGTTCTCAAAGCTAAATATTTTCCACGAAGGGATTCCTTGAATGCCAACCTAGGTCAAAATCCAAGCTATACTTGGAGGAGTCTATGGAGTACTCAATCTTTACTTATTTTGGGTCATAAATGGAAGATCGGTGATGGTTCTAATATTAATGTATGGAGTATGTTGTGGATATGCAACCTCCCTTCCCTTAAACCGTCCATCCCGCAACCCCTCACCAATAAGACCTTACGGTAATTATTTTTTTTAATCCTAGTTGGAATTATTAGAACATAACAATAGTGCAATCTTTGTTTAATGCTACTAATGTTGCTGCAACACTATCAAATCCACTATTTTCACACACAAGAATAGATTCCCAGATTTAGAAGCCAACAATGGATAACATTTATACTGTCAAATCTGTTTATCGTGCATGGTTGGACCTTATGCTTGCTATTGCCTCTATCCGAAATAATGTATGACGAAACTCTATTTGGCACATGAGAATTACACCATTGATTAACTCTTTCATTTGGCGACTTTCTCATCAATGCTTGCCTACTCGAACAAAACTTCTCACTCAAGACATCGCTTGTGAAGAATCTTGTGTTCTTGTGAAATTTTGGTAGAAATGTGTTTGCATGTATTATTCGCTTGCTCAAAGGTAGCCAACTGCTAGGAACAAATCGACATTCACAATATTGTTCATGAGTTGTGGACCATCGTATGATATATAGTTTTATACCCCCATTCTAAATAAGGGAGATCCTTTGATGGCTTAGGTAAACCATGTGCCTCGCACATGGGCGAGCAATCCCTTTCGGGAGGTTTAAGCAAAGGGTGGTTTCTATTAGTATAAAAGGAAAGGTTTGCTTCAAGAAAAGGGAGGACTTTTCACATAACACAAAAACATCACCGCCCTTACTAGAACAACACCAGTGGGGGTGGGAACGATCAGACTTCTTGCAAGTACAAGTTGTTCCTTAAGACTAACAACATTACTACTACACTTTTTGATCTATTTAACACGTTGTCCACACAACAACAATCCTTATTAGTAATGGTTCTTTGAACTTTTTCTAAGAATCGTAATTCAAAGTTATTAGAAGCCACGTATAACTCCACCACCTTGATAGTTACTTGACCAAAGGACACACAATGAATGGAGTTGAATGGAAAGAGTAAAGTTACTAGTACACAACATGGGTACTTCTCATATTTGAAGCAAACCACTAATGGGCATGATAAAATGTAATGTGGATGTGGCGTCTTTCAACAATAATTCTATTATGAGGTAAGATATGTGTTTTAGAGACTCTTCGAGGCTATTCATGCTTGGCAAATCAAATTATTTTAACTCATTCACAACTATTGTATGCTCTTCGAAATGCATGCTATTTTGTTTGAAAATTGATCGCAAAATTATATATGATGCTCTTGCCACCACCAACGTTCCTCTTAATGAATTGAGTGATCTTATTTCTCAATGTAGAAGTCTCTTACTTAATAAACCCGACTTTGTAGTGTCGCATATTCAGAAGCAGACAAATAGAGTTGTTTATAGTATAACTAGAACATCCTTATATCACCAAAGCCCCCATATTTTAATATTGTACCAACCACTTTGTTTATGTTGATTAGGAATAAAATGACTTAACTTTACCTTTGCTAAAAAAAATGTGAATCACAAATTTTGTCCTTGTAATTCTTTTAAATTATACACATGAGTTCCTATATGTTTTCAAAATATATACCCATAAATCCAAATATTTTATGAATTTCGGGACTATAATTTTATTTAAGAAAGACAGATTGTTACCCACGAATTTTCAAAATTTACAAGTTCTACATTTGAAAATTTTACTTATTCGTTCTTATTTATCAAATTTTGTAAATAAGGTTTCAACTTTTTGAAATATGAAATTTGCTTCAAAACTTAAAATTACCATCTTGGGTCACTTTTCATTAAATATATTTGGCCCAATTTTTTTTAAAAATAAATTAAAATAGGTCAACAAAGTCATGCATTGTTTTATTACTTTATTCAATTGAAATGTTTTTTTTATAAAAACTAAACGATATTCATTCTTTCAAATTGATAGAGTATGTCACTCAACATCATTAGACGTAAATGATGGATCATTGAACAATCTCATAACATCCAAGTTAATAGTTTACAATGATAAAATGACTACAAATAATATGATAAAATTAAAGTCACTAGAATACTCATCCCTCCGGATCTGTAACGTTAACACCCAAATCATTGATTGAATAGTCGATCTATGAACCAAATGAACACCGCAACAAGACGAAAAATCAAACAACGTCGCACAAGACGACGAACAACATAATGTTGCACTCAGATGACGAAACCACAAAAAAACATAAATCTATGTGATAATCATTTATTTAGATTGAAATATAGTGAAAAAGATGAAGATTAGTTATTTTAGGTCAAATATTGACCTAAAACTACCCCCTTAATGAAGAAATCAAATAGAGAATTTACACAGAGAAAACTAGGGCCAGCTTATTGGAAAGGTAGGAGATTACAATGTGTAAATTGTTGTTATAACTTGAAAGCGACAAACATTTATATTTTTAATTTTAATCAAAATCAAAATTTCTTAACTAAAACACTGTTCATAATTTTCAAACGTTAGTGTAATAAAAAGAGCGAAGAGACGTTTTTTTGCTAGTTAAAAATAATGTTAGGATGGCATGACACGCTTCCTCTCTCACCCATGTGGCTATTTAGATTTTTTTTTGGTGAACGTGGCCATTTTAGATCTTACTGCTTCTAATTTGATTTGCCTGATATTTATGTGACCCGAATGCCCAATTAAGGAAAATCTTTAATCGAATTGCCTTAAAAAAGACATAAAAATGGACCAAATTTATGACTTGTGAGCACGCGTGACAAGAATAGATTACAAAGTTATACTACATTTGTACATTTGTAATCTTCAAAATTTTCATGACTTCAATATTGAAGAATATCTAGCAGAGGAAAATGTTGCGTACAAAACTTTTTTAAACCGTGTAATCGCACAAACAATAGCCACATTTCACACGCCCTGTTCCCCGTCTCCATCAAACCAAAAAACTTCATATTTTTGATTATTTTCAATGCACAATGAGAATAAAATCTTCATAGATTTTTTTTTCCAATCAAAATCTTCATAGATTTTCCGATCAAGATATAGATAGATTGTTTTTTAGGGAAGATATAGATAGATTGTTATTTTCTGATTTAATTAGCTGCTGTATCTAGTGGTGTGTTTTGGTGTAATCTAATCTTTACCATTTCTTTTTCTTCTTACATAAATCTTTCCATTTCTTATACATTAATTGGATTAGTTGGTATTCATATATATTTTGTTTCTTTAAAAAAATATATTAGTTAGTATTAAAATTTATCGTAAACTCGTTTTACTAATGTATAATAAACTTGATTTGTAAAACTCGTACTTTTATAATATTACAAATGTATTAATAATTCAAAATTTTAACTTTATTATAAAACAAAAATATATCAAATCATCATAATAAATTGTCATACTAATAAACCTGTATCAAACTAAATAAATAACTTTGCATTGGACAAACAAATACAACTTATACTAGTCTTTACACCCATTTTTTAATGTTTTAAATAAAAAATATAATGACGTCACTATAAATACAAAAAAGAGGGAAATTTTATATAGACGTACAGTATGATATCATGGGAAGGTAGACTAGTTCGTACTAGTTGAATTGGAATCAATTTACGAGTTTAGGGGGACCAAATCCAATGGTCATTTCTTTAGAATATAGTTAGGACTTGGGAGACACTATTTGTTTGAACATGCTTTGTTTGGGAATAATAAAACCATTATTTATTAATTATTGGATTTAATACGACGGACTAATCTCCACTTACCATTGTTCCAACAGCCACGCTTGCTACTCCATAGGATAATAGGATATGTATGGTGGCATATGGCAGATTTTAATGTGGATTGTGATTTTTCTTTTTCTTTTTTGACAAAATGGACCATTGTGATTGATAGGTGATTTATTGTTCATTGATATTTAAAAATTGTTTTTTTAGGGATATTTAAAAGTTGTTTGAAATTTCAAAGATGATGGATGCATTTTTTTTAAGGTGCCATAGTCTCAAAATCTAAATGTAAATTCACACATATTAAATGCAGAAAAAATATAAGTTTATTTTAAATTAACGTCTCGATATAATAAATATGTTTATAAACCATCATTTATGATTATAAAGTAGAAATTTGCGGTGCTTTTCATCATCTTTATAATAGAGACTAATTTGATATTACTACATTGAGTCGCGAGAGAATTATTAGAACCAATTTATGAAATGAAATTTGTACACCCATTTTATGACAATTATCATTTTCATATTCACACTATTATTTATGGGAAATATTAACGAGTGCCCTTGAGGCATTCTTTAAAACCTTTTTTTTTTAATCAAAAAGTAATGCAAAGAACATTACTTTATATATATATAAAGAAAAAGAGCAAATTACAAAGAAACAAAAGGGGAAACTAGATCAAAACCCTTTCAAAATTAAGTAAACCTACAACTATGCATACCCAGTCGGTTTCTACCATAATTATGCCTAATACAATCAGGGAGGGAGGGGAACCAAACAAATGAAGACAATGCTAGTCCAACATTAGCCATATTGTCTGCACAAGAGTTCCCCTCTCTGTATATGTGAGTTATCAAAAAATTCATACTTCTAACATATTTCGAACAGTTTAACCATTTGTTCCTCAAGCTCCAAGGCACCATATTCGGATTTTTAAAAGCTAAAACAGTCCGGTGCGAATCAGTTTCAAGCCAAATACTTCTCCAATTATTCTCAACAGCAAGATTAATAGCAGTGATAACTCTCAAGAGCTCTACATTGAAGGCTGAGTTGGTGTTCAAGTTTTGCGCAAAAGCACCAAGAAAAATACTGTTGTGATCTCTAAAAACACCTCCACATGAAGCTCTGGTAGGGTTCTTTGTCAAGGCACCATCTTCTGGAGGATTCTAAAACACCTCCACATTGAGACATTCTTTAAGACCTTTAAATAGTAACTTTATATGAAAATGTGTGTAATCAATGCACTGGAAATCAAAATATTTGATATTTTTATAAAATAATTTCTTCTTTTTTAATCGCCCCAGACACTCTTTAATAAGACCATTACTTTATTTTTTTATTGTTTTTATTTTCGTATCAATATATACTTTTCTTTGTAAATATATAATTATCTCATAAATTGGGATATAAATAGTTGTTCAAATAATACGTCACAAATTTTAAATATTAATCTTCTCCTGAATTTTTTTTAAAAATATTAATCTACTAGGTCCATCTATTTGATAGGTCCACCCAATAACCCAATATCAATTCATAGTGTATTTTTGTAATATTTTTAGGAGCAATATTAATAATAATATCTTGGTGCAATTATTAATTTACTAGTAGAAAAATGTTGCTTGAAATTGGAATAAAGATCATCTCACAATCATCATCTTCTTCAATAATAAAAGACAAAGAACAAGTTTAAGATCCGATTAGAATACAAAACGAAACGAAACTCATTGGAAAACGAGTAGCGAAATTTGGAAAGTAGTTGAAAACAAGCTAGACTATACTATAGCCAGCAAGCAAAGAGCGTTGATAGTTTGATTTATTTACCCACCTACAACACTTGACTTCATTCTCATTCTTTCAACTTTCAATTCAACAAGGTTCTCTCTCCTCTCTCTTTCTCTCTCTAAATATTCATATTCATATCTTCATCATTCATATCTCATAATTGAGATTGCATGTGTCTGTGTTCGAGTGAATTGATTCTGTAAAATTGATTGATTCTGACAAAAAGTTAGTTGACAATAAAGTGATTTATGTTTCGTTAGTTGAACAATAAATTCGACTTTAAAAATCAATTCTAGAATCAAAAGCTACTATTTCTAACTTTCAAGTCAAAATCAATTTTGACTTGTTCAAAAGTTAGTTGCAAACTTGCAATCAACGTCGCCGAAGGAATCATATATCTCTTAGAAGAATTGAAATGTAATGTGTGTGCAATTTTTCGGAAAATGTTTTGTTGAACTGTGAGTTTAGCAATTTTTGTGTTATGGGCGATGAAATTGAGCTGGCAATTATTGTTTCACTATGCAATAATGTTTGAAGTTTTGTTTGTTTCAATCATGACGGAGAAAATTTTGATTTTTCAATTATTTTTCCCTTTGTTGATATTTTCTGTAATTTTTTATGATTTCTTAACCGACTACTCTGTTTTTTATATACTGTATATTGCTTTACTTGCAATTGTTTATTACATAAAGTGATCTTTCATATATTATTATGTATTTAAATGTTATAAGTTGTTCAATATAAAGACTTTCAGGTTTATGGAAATCTAGTCAAGCTTCTCTCCTTCCATTTTGTGTATGATTATATTGTTTTTCTCCTTTTGGTTCTTATAATTTTTATTCATTTGATGATTTCTTTTAGTTATGGTGGTGTCTGTGTAATTTCTTGATGTTCACATATGTATGTTGTCAGCTATGAGGCACGGACATGCGTGTCCCGGTGTCGGACATGTGTCGTATCCAACACCGACACGACACTGACACATATAATTACATTGAATTATGTGCTTTTCTCAAATTATTAGTGGTATCGGCGTGTCAGTGTTTGTGTCGCATCTGTATATGGGCTTCATATATGTCGTGGTCTATCATGTTTACAATCGGCTTGGTTTGGTTCAAATTTTATACAAAAAACATGTAAATCCAACCCAACCCAAGCCGTGCGCTTTTGCTGGCAATAGATTTAGTCAAAACCGAACTGAACTGACCCACGAACAGCCGTACTCTAGTCTATGAATCCCACTTATTATCCTATCATCTTTGTTTATGCCTTTTTTTTATGATATGAATGGGATGTCTTATGTGTTGTGTAGTGACAAATTTCTGATTTGTTTCATTTTTTGACTTTTCTTTTGTAGCCAAAAGGAGAAAGAGTTTCAAGGGTCAATCTCTTGGTAAGATTTCCTATCTGCAACCATTCTTGTCTTGTAGCTGTTGAGAATCCGGGATAGTTATAATTCTATAAGGAATTTTCCTTTTGATCATTATGCATGTCTGGCTCCGTGGCCACAGTTAGTAGTTTGGATCGAACACAATCTCTTGCTATCTTTTCTAACATAGACCCTATATCTATATTGACAAACGGCGAAGCTGGTCATTCCACTGAAATTGCTGGTTTTAGAGTTGGGGAACTCTCTCTTCCTAATGGCGAGTCATATTCTGGATCCCTTCTCGGCAATGTTCCAGAGGGTCAGGGTAAGTATGTATGGTCAGATGGTTGTGTATATGATGGTGAGTGGAGACGGGGGATGAGAAATGGATTTGGGAAAATACAATGGCCTTCTGGTGTGTTGTATGAAGGTGAATTCTCCGGTGGCTATATCCACGGTACAGGATCATATATTGGCCCAGATAGCCTGACCTACAAAGGTCGATGGCGATTCAATCTTAAACATGGCCTAGGTTATCAAGTTTATCCAAATGGAGATATATTTGAAGGCTCTTGGATCCAAGGAAATCCTGAAGGGCCAGGCAAGTATACCTGGGCTAATGGAAATGTATATTTGGGAAATATGAAAGGTGGGACAATGTCAGGCAAAGGAACCCTTACCTGGGTAAGTGGAGACTCGTTTGAAGGAAGCTGGTTAAATGGCATGATGCACGGTCTTGGCGCATATACTTGGGGTGATGGGGGGTGCTATGTTGGGACATGGACACGGGGTCTTAAAGATGGCAAAGGGACCTTTTATCCAAAAGGAAGCTGTCTGCCATCTGCACAAGAAGTATATCTCAATGCATTGAGAAAAAGAGGGCTATTACCAGATTTGAGAAAACAGAATCAGGTGCATATTCATAACACTGCTTCAGTTGATATGGGAAATGCCAGATTTGGTGAGAACCGGAGAACAAGTGGTGTTCCATCTGGCACAGGAAACCTGTTAAATCTGGATCAATCTCGCAGCAAAAATGTTTCTCTTGAAAGGCGGTGGAGTTTAGAGGTAGCTATTGAGAAAGTGATTGGTCATGATTCACAATTTGCTTCAACGGATTCAGTCTTCGCCGGTGGAAATAAAGAGGTTGATGAAAAGATCCCCATTTTGGAACGTGAATATATGCAAGGGGTATTAATAAGTGAGGTAGTCTTAAATAATAGTTTTGCATCACTTACTAGAAGAGCAAAGCAGCTTAAAAAAAAAATTGCCAAAGATATCAAAAGGCCCGGTGAGCAAATTATTAAAGGCCACAGGAGTTATGATCTGATGCTTAGTTTGCAGCTTGGAATAAGGTAAAAGATACTATCTTGGCTTTTTGCACAATCAAGCTGCTTTAGTTGTTTTCATTTATAACAGTGCTACTGCTACATGATTTTGCTTTCTACAAGTTTTTTTTTTTTAAACATTTTATTGTTATGAACATAGAATTTTCAAGATGAATCAATGTTAGAAGGAGGTCATAATTTTCTTATAGGAATTTTCATATGGTTGTGTACATCTTTTCACTGATCACATTTTCAGACAGTTTTTATTTTCATGGAAATATCTATAATTCTTCCCTGTTACCAACTGTAAAGAATAGAAGGGATGTAATGTCTCTTAAAGAGATTGAGGTTTTAGGTTTTCAATTTTCAGATTATTATGCTTTGAGCTATATTTTGCTTTGAAATCACTAAATTGTCACTCATGGGATTCAAGAAAAAAGAATGTGGATTACCCCCTATATTTGTTTTTTATCCACAGAAAAGAAATGTGGCTATTGAAAATGGGAAAATCACAACCAAGGAAGCTCGAATAAAATATATCAGTTATAAAAAAAATTAACCATTAACAATTCAAGTTAATTAATCATCATATTCAAACACGCTTTGAATATCAGTAATTATGGTTGAGTGCTAAATTGTATTATACTTTTTTCTTCAGAAACTGTTTTATACTTTTTATATCAATGATTCATTTTATACTTTTTCTGCAAAAAAGCAAGATATTCCATTTCATTTCCTATTGGGAATCACATAGCAACCGGAAGATGCTTTGCCTTGAGCAAACAAATATTATTTGCTTCTCTTTTGTATTTCACAATTTTTATAGTAGAACTAACACAGGTTTTTTGGATTCATTATTCCTATTAATGACATGAAGCAACCATATATACAATGAAAGAACCAAATGTACAGCACTTTAGAAGAAATTAAGTTATTCCGGAATATCAATATTTGCCTTTGCATGGTTTTCTGTAAGTAACTTAAAAATGGGCTTCAAATGGCTAGGTATACTGTGGGAAAGATTACCCCCATACAGAGACGAGAAGTTCGAGCATCAGATTTTGGTGCCAAAGCAAGCTTTTGGATGAATTTTCCTAAAGAAGGTTCTCAATTGACACCTCCTCATCAGTCGGAGGATTTTAAATGGAAAGATTACTGCCCTATGGTGTTCAGGTTAGTTGAAACTTTTTTAGGCATGCTATTTCTTTATGTGACCGTTGCCTCATTCATCGACTCAGTAGGCATGCATTTTAAACCAATCCTTGCTTCACTAAATCACTACATGCACTCTTATGGATTGGTTGACAGCATCAAGCTATATGATTTGTTCTATGTTCACCTGCATTTAATCTACTGAATATTGTTTCTATAATTTTCCTTAGTGTTCTGATATCAGAAATAGGAAAAACAGATGCGCGCACAATAAATTTTGTACATCTGATTTTGAATATCCATTTCAAATTGCAATGCCTACTTGACAACTTAAGGTGAATACAAGCATGGAATAACTATTCAAAACTGACTTTTAATTGTGTAAATGTTTATTAAGCCATGTGGATTTCATGTTGAATCCTTGCTTCAACTACACAAATACCTCTAGCGTATGATGTTGATGTGTGAACTTCATAATATTGCAAAAAGAAAAAGAAATAAAGTAGATTTGGAAATTGACTGTTCATTTTCTACAATTGTTTTTGTATACATGGTAAGGAAGCACTATTGCAGCCTCTGCTTTGCTCTCGACTATTTCTTTCTTTCACCTTTCATATGCTTGTTATATATGACCTTGTGACCTTTTGCAGAAATTTGAGAGAGTTGTTCAAGATTGATGCTGCAGACTATATGATGTCCATTTGTGGAAATGATGCTTTGAGAGAGCTATCTTCTCCAGGGAAAAGTGGTAGTGTCTTTTTCCTGTCTCAGGATGATCGTTTCATGATCAAGACACTGAGAAGATCAGAAGTAAAGGTGTGTTTATTTTGTGGTTCTTGTTCATTAGCATTTGTTGCATTAGCAGATATTGATATATAAACTTCCTTGGAGGCTTGTTTTCAACTGGTTCTGTTCCATATTTCATTTTACCTGGGTGTTTTCTCCATGGTCCTTGGTTATCAATGACATACTTGCAAAAAGGGGCTGATGGCATCATTGTGCTCAGAATGTCGTCAAGTCAAATGTTAAACAAACTTCATAAATATATTAAGCAAACATTAAATAGTAATTACAATAATCAAACATATAAATTACTTACCATCATTCTTACATAAGTTACGAGCCTGCTTCATTAACTTGAATGCAGTTTTTCATATGCACATGATACGAATGGACACACACACACACACACACCATGAGGTCTTCGCAGACAGAAAAAGGTTGTCTTCAGTTTAATGATGATATTCTATGTTTTTCTATTTCTCTTTTCTCTTTTGATAAAACTACTTTTTCAGTCCAAAAAGTTAGAATAGAAAACTGATCTTTTAGCTCTGATTTGTTGAATTAACTTGTGGTGCATATGTTTAGTAATGATATTTTAGTGTTCACATGTTCTTCTCTACTTTTCAGTTTTCGATGTAAAATAGAAAATGTAGTGACCATAATATGAAATGTAGGTTCTTCTAAGAATGCTTCCAGATTATCATCATCATGTGAAGTCATATGAGAATACACTCGTTACAAAGTTTTTTGGTCTGCACAGGATTATACCTTCAAGTGGCCAAAAGGTAATGCTCATTTATCTGCAATTGGGTCATTTTCTTGATTATTTATCAATTACTAATGCGACTTGCACCTTAATTCATGAAAATCAGAAAGATCAAAATAATGAGAATTATTATAAAGCATATATACAACAACAACATCAACAACAACCAAGCCTTATCCCACTATGTGGGGTCGGCTACATGGATCAAATTACGCCATAGTGTTCTATCATAAACCAAATTTGGATCCAACTCATTGACCTCTAAATCCTTTCTAATGGTTTATCTAATAGTTTTCCTAGGTCTTCCTCTACCTCTTTTAACTAGACTCTCCTCCATTTGATTTACTCTTCTTACAACAGCATCTACGGGTCTTCTCTCTACATGCCCAAACCATCTAACCCTATTTTCTACCAACTTTTCTACTATAGGTGCTACCCCCACTCTCTCTCTAATGGTGTCATTTCTAATCCTATCATGTCTAGTCTTACCACTCATCCAGCGCAATATCCTCATCTCTTCTACACTTACTTGATTCTCGTGTTGACTCTTAACCGCCCAACACTTCGTACCATACAACATCGCCGGCCTGATTGCTGTCCGATAGAACTTTCCTTTCAACTTAAGTGGTACTTTCTTATCGCACAAAACACCTGAGGCTCTTCTCCATTTCAACCACCCAGCTTGAATACGATGGCTTACATCTGCTTCTATTTGTCCGTCATTTTGTACTATGGACCCAAGATATTTAAACCGTGTAATTGTCGAATCTCTAAAGCATATGTACGACAACAAATATTTGAACCTATCATTATTACATCTTCATGCCAAACAAAAAATTTATTTTCTTTAATTTGAAGACAAGCATTTATATATGATTTTCTATCTTGCAGTTCCGCTTTGTTGTAATGGGAAATATGTTCTGCACAGAATTGAGGATCCATAGAAGATTTGATTTAAAAGGTTCATCCCTTGGACGTTCTTCCGACAAGATAGAAATCGATGAGAATACCACTCTTAAAGATTTGGATTTGAACTACTGCTTTTACTTGGAGCCGTCTTGGCGGGAGTCTTTATTAAAGTAAGGGGAATTTACTAAATACTTTTTTAAATCATGTATTTCCATTTTGTTCTTGATGTTTGTAAGAAAATATTTTATTCCTAGGAATACAAAGAGGAGAAAGACATATTACCCTCCTTCAACAAAATAATTTAGAACAAAGCAAATAAAAATATATATTTGTATAATATTAAATTTGTACATTTGAGGTAATGCAGCAGAATTCTCATCACATTTTTTTATACTGTATGCAGTGAACATGTAAAATATTTTAAGGACTAATGTCCATCTAACCTATTTATTCTTGTTAGAAATAGTAACCATTTGTTTGAATTTCAAACATTTTTTTATGAGTAGCAAATTTTCACGATGTATAGTCCTGCAATGCTCAACTTCAAAACATGTATTTTACCTTTTACTTGTACTCTTGTGCAGGCAGATTGAGACTGACAGCAAGTTCTTGGAGGAACAGCACATAATGGACTACAGTCTTCTTCTAGGTGTTCATTATCGAGCTCCCCAGCAGCTGCGTCCTCCTGTTAGTATAAGTTCAGATGGTTTACCAATGCTTGCAGAGGAAGGTATGTATTGTTAATCGAGAAAGCTAATGTTTAGCAATTGGACTTTATGTGATTGACATTTATTTCCGGCAAAAACACTATTGTGTTTTACCTAAATTTGGCATATATTGTCAGTATAAAACTAATGATCTGTAAATGAGATATGACATTGTGTAATCAGCGGATGATATAAACACTGCTTATTTTGGTATTATTAGGTAGTTTAGATGATGGGATCGACGAGGGGGTATTCCAGAAAATCTTTCTTTTACATCATAAATTGACTAATGCCTGTCTGGCCTTTTTCACAAAAGCATTTTATTATCAATGATATGGGCCGATTGTTTATTAACATGAGATGGATATGAATGGCTAAGTTTAGATTCCTACTTGAAAAATCTTAGGAGCCGTTTTTAGGAGCAATGTTGTAAAATCTGGCCTGGACTTGAATGGTCCAAAAGGATAGCCAGGTCTTTTGCTGATCCAGTTAATCATGCTGATTGGTTTTCAGTCAAACCCTTTTAACCTAGCAGCATTGTCTTATTTTTTCTTGCATTTTGGATTTGTTTTATCTTGTTTTTTTTTCTAACTGAAACGGGCAAATGAGCTATTGAATTGAGTATTCGGTTGGTTGACATCCAATCAGAGTTTTACAATTATATGATGATTATGGACCACATAATTTTAGAAATTCTTATAGGCTTATCCGGTTATCTATAATTTGGTCTATCATTATTTTTGAAGTTTCAGCAATGACTTGTATTCTTGCATTTTGTTCTAGCTCTATAATCATGGAACTGATTAATTTTGAAAACTTCGATAATCAACTACAGACCCTCTAGAGGATGAGGTATATAACTATCCTCAAGGTCTTGTTCTGATCCCTCGGGGAGCAGATGATGGTAGTGTTGTTGTCGGGTCACACATTAGAGGTAGCCGATTGCGAGCTTCAGCTGCTGGTGATGAGGAGGTGGATCTTCTTCTACCTGGTACTGCAAGGTAATTCTTCATGAGTTTAATGGTTGTGTTTTATGTTATTTATCATTTTTATCGTAGTACTCCAGCTATCCTATTATTAATGTGATCACATCACTTACAAATTCATAATCACTTTTATGCTCATAAAATATGGGTGGCTGTTTCTGGCATTTGGTGCAATACTCCAGTTGTTGGGAGAGTAGTTTATGTTGTGCTAGGGTGCTATCAGTTAGATTGCAGAACAATTAATCTTGAAATGTAACTCATTCATCTTGTTTTTTAGAACAAAACCTCCATAGATTTTTGCCGTTCAAGCTCTCATATATTTACTCGTCTTCTCTCCACATCCTCTAACTCCTTAAACTAGTTGCACTCCTACTTTTAAATGTGTGCTGTGTGATTGACAGATGATCTAGTCATTGCCAATTATTGCACCGCACTTCTGCATGAAAAGAATTCTTGTTAATATCTCTTAATCGATATCTTATGTGTGAAATGTTATTTGAAATGCTGGAAGCGAATAGTTGAATTTCAAGCTGAAGAAAATGTGATGTACTCTGTCCATCTATCTATTCTAAGAAAAGTTTTCCCTTAATCACACATGGCAGAATTTCTCGCATCTGTGTCCTGCCATTTTTTTCAACGGATCTTTACTAGTTACAAATTAAAATATTGGCAAATCATTCCTAAGTGTCTTGGTGATTGAATTGTAATGGATCTTATACCTCCATTTATGTTACATTGTCTGCTTTTGAAAAGATGTTTTTGTTTCTTTCTTTCTGTTTTTTTTCCTTTCCTATTTTCATAGATTGTAGAGAAAATAGTGAAAACAATTTTGTTTTCCTGTATTTTTTTTGAAAACAGGAAACCTAATGAGAACAGGGAACAAATAAAAGTGAAACTAAGAAATCAAAACAGAAATTGTTTTCTGAATTGAAACAAACAATCTAGCCATTTCACTTTGGGATTATATTGATTTAGGCAAAATTCTTCCTTTAGTGCACCATTAGATAGTTGCTAGAATGATATTGTAGACTGAGGTTTTTTCTTTCTTGTCAACTCGTTATGCAGACTACAAATCCAGCTAGGTGTGAACATGCCAGCAAGGGCAGAGCAGATACCAGGAAAAGAGGAAACTCAAATGTTCCACGAGGCTTATGACGTCGTTCTATACCTGGGTATCATTGATATATTGCAGGATTACAACATGACCAAGAAGATTGAACATGCGTATAAATCACTTCAGTTTGATTCGTTATCTATATCGGCGGTGGATCCTACATTCTACTCACGTCGCTTCCTGGATTTTATCCAGAAAGTGTTCCCATCAAATGTGGCAGGATAAAGTTTGAGCAACTTTCATCCAGATTGTTTATTCAGAATGTGTGAACGATCACATTGTCCCTTTTGTGCATGCATGCTTTGTAATTGTTGTAAACATGTTTTTCTTTTTTATTATAAATATGCTAAATTTTTATTTTTCTTTCAATTTAACTTTTACCCTAATTTTTATTTACTTAAAGCAACTAATTTTCAGCCAGTAGCGTGATTTTTTAAGTGGCGATGTATGAAATAAGTTTTTACTTGTGTTTGTGCCTATGACAGAAAAGGCTCTTATCGTTGGGAATAGATTCTCTCGAGAAAGAAAAAAAAATCTCGTGTTTTTAATCTCACCATTCAACTTTTATACTTTCAATTTTTATATTAAATAACACATAAGCTATTTTTCATAAGCTCAAAATAAGTTCAAACCAAACGGGGCTTAATAAAGTAAAGACAATACTGCACGTTTAGAATTTAGACAACTCTACAAAAAAATATCAACCAACTAACATAGTTTTATGTCATTCAAGCTGAGTATGGAACAGAAAGATTATCACGCCATTTATCATAATCACTGGCATGCATTAACACACCACATAGTCACTCTCTCAAAACATAGTTTTGCAAAAACAAAAGCTTGTGCATTGTTCTCCTCATTCAGGCATGACTTCTTGAAATTTCATAGTATTCTCAATTATATTGTTTGCTTCAAGTACTTGCAAGAAAAATGAACTCAAAGATGATGAGGTAATATTGCAAATCAGATTTCATACTGACTTTATAAGTGCATTACATCTTACAATTACCAACATTCTCATATTACCATAAGAAATTACTTAAATGTAAGAAAAATTCTATTGAAAAAGTAATGAATGAACATAAGATAGAATTCTCTTTTACGTGCATGGTAAATATTAGTTGTTCTGATGCATGGTAAGATACAGAAAAGACAAGCTGATCTTAAAAAAACATAAAATTGAGTTTTTCTCATATCAGGATGATTCGCTAGGCAAATCTGCTTTGCATAGTGAATCTGGTAGCACATGAAATGGGAAAATCTTCAAAACAAATACAAAGTTTGTCTTTAGTATGAGTCTGTAATGTTAATAACTTTGTATTATGATTTATGCAGGAAATGGATCACAAATCATATTTTGCTTATGGACAAATTTCCTTCAGGCTACACACTGCAAGTCAATTCAGGGGACCTGAAATCAAGAACGATTTGTGCAACTAGCAAAGAGAAGGATTCTTGATGAGAAAGAATTTGATTTCAACATAAGAAAAGAGTTTGGCCCCATAACCAATAAGATTTTACTTTTCCCACTCCTACCTATTTCTCCATGCCCTATTTTTTTTAACGAAAATGCCCATGGAATTTTCGGATTCTATAATCCGAATTGAGTTTTCCCCTTGTTTTGGGTGCAAAAAATGAGTTTTCACCAATTCAGATTTTATAATTCGAAAAACCCCAAAAAAATATGGCGTGTTCCTTGGATTTTTCGGATTATAGAATCCGAAAACCCCACAAACACCCTTGTTCAAGGGAAAAACAGTTCAAAATAGAAATCTCTATCGAAACTGATACAAATCTGAAAGAGATTGAATCCAAGTCTAAGCTTATTCTAAGTTATCTTTCCTAACAACAATTTCATTACAAACTTCTTCAAAAGATGATAAATTCCGTAATCGGTCGAAATTAATAGAATAAGATTCTTCAAACTCCAAGTCGATATCTCTTAGGGTAGACTTCTTGTCAAAAAAAAAAATCTCTTAGGGTAGACTTGGCCATAACAATAGCTTCCAATACCCCCATCTTTTATTTTCTTATATACGAAGTTCGTTCTATTGAGAGCAGAAGTATAACATTCTTGCGGTGGCCACTCAAAAATTTGACAATACTCGTTGAGAAGCATCAAGACAAGGCTCCATCTTCTCAATATCATCAACAACGTGGGTTAAATCATATGAAAGGTCAAGATCATCTATGACAACAATCAAATCATGACTCAATAAGGTCCTTAAATTTTATAAAAGTTAAGAAATTTCTTGTGCTTTTGAATTATATTTCGAGTGAGAATGTTAAAAGGAAGCAGTTCAAAGGAAAGATGTCTTGAAGAGGTTACAACAATTGTCAAGAAAACTATTAACATCGCTCGAAGAACTCAAAATGCTACGACTCTTGAAAACTGCAATCTGAAGATTGCTTGAGAAATTTCAAGATGATCATTTACTTGTTCTGACGCGCCAACAATTTAAAAACAAGAAATCTGAAAACATGGCGTGCATGCAATATAGTAGTTAGTTTATTTTTCTTCTATAAATTGTAAAATCAAACTTCATGTAAAGGAGTTCATTTCGGTTCGATAGAACTACGCCTACTCGAAACACATCCACCCTCATAGGATAATGCTCCTACCGACAATGTTAAAAGAACAGCGTGAAACTCACTTAGACTATTAGAACTCATTTAACTTTTCACACACATGTGCCCTTATTTTTCCTTTATCTTTTTTTTCCCTTTTATATATTCAAAAAACCCATACATTCCTTTGATTCACGACTACTTAAACTTGTCTCACAATAAACCTATCAACTAAAAACCCTTTTAAGGAACTGAATAAAGTCCTAGATTGCTCTTCGAGTCCTTTTGTTGGGTTGAAACATTATGAATTAACAATTATTATAAGTTTTGGAGTTATTAGAAGGTTTAATTTGACGATTTCAATTCTTCTGCTTCTTAAAGACATGTAAACTTATATTAACTGTCAAAACGCACAATTTACAAAAGGTAAGTTACTCTAAACTTGTCCCTTCAGGCTTGCCAATATATTTACGGGTATTTTTGGTTTAAGGAAAGTCAACCAAATTTAAACTACAAATAATTGCTTAATCAGTGTCAGATTGCTTAATCAGTGTCAGTGTCGGAGTCCAAATAAATTAATATGTAGACTCACATGTGTGTAGGCTTGTTTTGAAAATGCCTCTTAATTAGATTTAGGTTTTATGGGTAAAATTGGTTTCAAAGCTAATTGTTTTCAAAATAATTGACTTCAATTGAAATGGCGATTGAATTTAAATGAATTGAATATAAAAACACTTGAAGTTAAAAAGGCTGAAATGTAAATAGCTTGAAAGTAAAATTGCAAGTAAAAACATATAAAAAGTGAACTTGAATTGAAATATTGATGGAAAAGACGGTGGCTTCTATTATATGTAAATAGCTTGAAAGTAAAATTGCAACATCTATTATATGTAAATAGATGTTGGCTTCTATTTTATGTAATGTTTTCCCATGTCCATTTGTATCTATTATACAACAAAATATTGTAATTGTTTTAGTTTACTTTGTGACCTTGATCCTTTGAGGTATGGATGAAATTGACCTCTAAATAAATGTATGCCAATTTTATATATTTTTTTAAAAACATTATATCATAGAGGGCATAATCGTGGGTAAAATTACTCAACAAATACACACTTTATCCATATCTTGGTCGTGGGTGAGGTTACTGACAGTTTAATCGTGGGTAAACCGGGGCAAATAATTTGTTAAGATGATGGTTACCCATGAACTATCCATGGTGTGGCTGCGGGTAATTACTATGAGTTTTCATGACCGTGTGTAACGTTACGCACGGGACTTTTATCAACGACCTCATGGCCTTCGATAAGTCATGGGTTGCACTTATAGACGACTTTTGGCTGTGAGTAATAACAAAATTTTTTGTAGGTGCTTTTCCACTATCCTTGATTATATGGAAGATATGATGTGGCTCGGCATATGCGTATATCTTGTTAATGTTTGTCGAGCCTATATTGCTTGTCGAATCCTTTAGGCTTTGTTTGTGAGTTTAGAGGGGAAGGTTTGGGAAAAAAAGAATGAACAAGTGGAAGAAATAGTGGAAAATGGGAGGGGAGGGCTTTGGATGTCTAACTTTTCATCATAATACTAATCCCTCCTCATTTGGGGGAATTAAAAAATTGCATTGGAGAAGGATTTTGGGGGGTTTTGGAGGGTTTATATGAATTCTTCAAATTTAATCTATGTCGTTATATTATTTTTAAAGTAAAAAATATAGTAATCATATGCATTAATTTATCATTCTCTAAAAAACAACTCTTTTAAATTTTTTTGAAAGATTTCTCCATTTTTCCTCATATTTTTCATCCCTCAAAGCCTTCCCTTCCCCTTCCCTCCAATCTCGCAAACAAAGCCTTAGTTTTTCGGGGAACTCGGAATTGTCGATTTGTCACCTTTGCACTCTAACTCTTGCCTTCACTACTAGAAAAAGCAAACTTATCGAGGGAAATTAGTGACGGAAAAATGAAATTCCTCACAAATTCCTTGGTCGCAAAATTTAGTGACGGAATTAGAGAGGGATTTCACGTTTTCCCTCACTAAATATTCCTCACTAATTTTTGTTTTTTTAGTAGTGCTTATAAACTATAATTTTTTTGGTTAAAAGTTAATAAAATAATTTAGAAACAAAAACACAATTTTATCTTGTGTCAAAAAAAAAAACACAATTTTATCTATTCGCTTCCATCATTTACCCCGAAAGACTTTTTTTTTAATGGTAAATATTAGCAATTAGTTGTTATGTTAGTTTTTTTTTTTGGTCATTTGTCCGGTGTGAACTCAAGACCTCAAATTCTTTATCCCTTAACTCAAATCAATTGAGCTATCCAACCCCTCCTTAGGAGTAAGATGACTCAATAATAGAGAAATAAATGGCATAATAAAAAGATAAAAGGAAAAACTTCCTTCCTTCAAAAAGGAAAAACTTCCAATAATAGATGCTGATGTTTTAGGAGTATGTTAGGAATTAAGTTCACGAGGAGAGCCCAACCTAAAAGACTAGTCCAATAGGTGGGAGAACCTCATGGCTTAAGTACCACATCGAGCACTTTGATCTACTCGGTGTGGGACTCCTAACAGAGTAGGTGATTTATTAGAGAGAAAAGTTTCACTTTCTCCCTAAATTTTATCTTCTTCATTAACCAGAAAGTAGTTGTTTTGGGGTTAGTTTATCATTACAGATATAAGTTTCACGTTCTCCCCTCTTTTAATATAGATAAGTGGTTTCCACATAGTTCATGTCTTACCCCTCTTCGCCAACAAGGCGTTGTTTGATTTCCCTTGTTTATGCGGTGTTCGTTTGATTTATTGTGTTGTTGTGGTGATTGACAAATTAACTTCGACCAATTCTTTATTCAAGTAATGACTAAGTTATTAATACCGTAGATCCAAAGATATGAATATTTAAGTCATTTATAATTTATCATATTATTTATAGATATTTTATCTTTTTATACTATTAACTTAAAGGTTCTGAGTTTTATCCACCAAATCATCGGTTTTCATTTTTAAGGATGTCAAGTTTGTGTTGGTATCTGATGTACTTTGCTGGTAATTTGAATGTATAATATTAACGTCTTCCTTGGATGAGTCTAAACAATGTCAGGCATATTCAAATGGACTATTAGTAACGTCTTCCTTGGAGAGAATCTTTACACACTCTCCAAAATTACATCAAATATCAAATATATAATAGAAAGTTTCTCTCAAAAAGAATTAGGGCGGCTCTGCTTCTCTAAACTAGTTGCAGATCTATTAATGCAGTTTAAAGTAATATTACTTCAACCTATTGCAAAGAAGAGGACGAAAAGGTATAGTAAAAGATTGGAATAAATATATTTTGCATCTTATAAATATCAAGGCTTTTGGTTTTGATCCCTATATAAATAATTTTCGTTCGATTTTTAGTCTCCTAAAAGATTTACGTAACCATTTTTTATTCTTAATTTTAAGTCAATTCATGTACACACTTCAAATTTTTTAATGATTTTTTTAGAAGTGTTTAGAATATTATAAGAATCTAACAAAAAAATTGATTTTTTTTAATAAAACATGAAATAAATATAATTTTTTTAGCGTCAAAATAATAGAAATTTATATTTGATTAATGTTTTGATAAAAAAATCTAATTTTTTTTGAAGGGTTTTTATAATAATCCAAACATGACTGTAAAAAAAATCAAAATTCAAATGATACACATGAGTTGACTTAAAAACAAAGATAAAAAAATGTGATGTAAAATTTTAAAGGACTAAAAGTTGAAGAAATATTTTTAAAAAATTAAAACAAAAAGTTAGAATATTTTTAGAAATTAAAAATATATTTAACACAAAAATATTCAAGCTTCTGAAATTAGGGCGGCTATATATATAGTGTTTTTAATTTAATACGAGGAATCCATGCAAGTAGTTGAAAGAGATTATTAAAGAGAACAAAATCAATATATTGTAATAACCAGACCCAAAGGGAATTGATACAGTGTGAGAAAATGGATCTGCCTGAGTTGAGAAAAGCAGTGGAGGAGGTAGAAGTTGTGGATGAGTTAGAGAGTGATCTAGTTTCATTTGTTCGTATAATATGGGTTGATATTTTAGGAAACCACAAATGTCGTGTGAGTATGCTCTACCATGATATTTGAACACCATTTTTTCATACATTTTTTCAACATCCTATTTTATCTGCCTCTTTTTATCACATCATCAATTTATCATATCATTATATTTTTCTCTTCATCGCACGATGTATACACCTAGTGACTAATGAGGTGTACACAAATCATTTTTTCTTTTTTATATTTATTTTCAGGCTATTCCTAGAAAGCGTTTCTATGATGTTGTCACTAAGAATGGGGTTGGTTTAGCATTTGTGACTATGGTAAGGACTTCCTTTTTGAATGGACCTGCACCTGGTTCAGGTTTAGGTTATGTTGGTGAAGCAAGAGTAATGCCTGATTTGTCTACTAAAAGGACGATTCCTTGGTACACAATTTCTTCAAATAATTTTACTTTTGTTTTTTTGTTATTTTAACTACTCTCTCTTAGTCACATTAATATTTGTATATTTGTCATAATAACACAACTCCTTTAATAATATCAGACTTCCTGAAAGAAGACAAAGTGAATTATTTAAGGAAAATTCTTTGATACTATGAAGTTTTATTCGATGCCAGTACCTACAACAAAATTAGTTCAAAATTTAAATTTATTTTAAAATAGTTAATTAAAAATAAAAAAGTGACATGGTCTTAGATGATTGATGATTGATACATATCAACTAAACTCTAGGGTGTGTTCCCCATTATTTATAGCGATGCTAATTAACTCTGTTCCATTATAATAGGAGCAAACAAGATGAAATGGTTTTAGCTGATCTGAATGTTCAACCTGGGCAAGCATGGGAATATTGCCCAAGAGAGGCTTTAAGAAGAGTTTCCAAAATTCTCAAAGATGAATTTGACCTGGTATGTTGCATAGTTTTTTAATTACCAATACTACGTAACTTCATTAGCAGGGGCAGACCTAGACTTTCGATATTGATATGACTAAATATCAAAGAAATTATCTATATATATTAACCAAGCGTACTTATAACACAAATGGCTTAAGCTTTACACTTTTACCAATGTGTCAAAGGTTTGATTCCACCAGTGACACGCTGATTGTTAAAGCATTATCTACCGCTAGGCCGAGTTAGAACACATGCAAAACACCATGCCTTATGGTGGGTCCGCCCAATCATTAGCCACAAATTTAGATGTGGTTAATCATAATTTTCAGCTGTGCAACTACAAATAGATTTTTCCACTTAAAAGTTGTGGTTTAATGAGTTTCTACTTCTGCTATATCTATTAACTATCTACCGAACACAATTAATCATTTATTTAAACGATGCTAACAATTTGGATTGTTGTCGCAGTTGTCCATTTATTTTTTGTTGAAAAACACAGTTGTCAATTTATAGTCTTCTTCCAGGTAATCAATGCAGGATTTGAGAATGAGTTTTTTCTCTTGAAGAGCATACAAAGGTATGGCATACAATATTATCTTGTGGTTTTATTAATACAATTTACCATGCCATTTAGCTATAAACATGCTGTAAAAAAACCATTTAGGGAAGGGAAAGAAGAATGGATACAATTTGACTCAAGTCCTTACGGTTGTTCGTCAGCATTTGATGCTGCTTCTCCCATACTTCGCGAAGTTACTTCTGCAATACATTCCATGGGCATTCCAGTAGAACAGGTAAAGAACTCTTGAGTTTTAACTTGATCAACTATAGCTAAAAGTTATGATAATGATTTGTTTGAAACATCTTGCTTAATTAGTGTATTAGTAGGTAGTTAGGTAGTTAATTTGTGTTCTATATTATAGAGCATGTATATTGATTTTTTTTCTTCCAACAATTGAATATGTTTCTCAATATATATGCAGCTTCATGACCATCATATTAATACTATAACTCTTCGGTGAATATGATTTAGAGCCATGACACCTTCTGATTTCTAATTAACAAATGTGGCCCATTTTCTGAACTTTTTTTTTTAATGAAAAATTGCAGTTACATTCAGAAACTGGAAAAGGTCAATTTGAACTGGTTTTGGGACATACCATTAGTACTAAAGCTGCAGACAACTTAGTTTACACACGTGAAACTGTTAGGGCAATTGCTAGAAAACATGGTTTTCTTGCAACTTTTCTTCCAAAGTAAGTACCACCGTAACATGAAAGTAATGATGGATATATATATATATATATATATATATATATATATATATATGTATGTTGGGCCAAGTTAGACTATGTAAGACTTAAGGTCTACTAAAACAAAATCAAGGTCCAAGTCTAGTCTAATTTGTTGTAATAAATTTATTCTTCAGTCTGACTCCGACCTTTTCGAAAGTCTAAAATGATCTCTTAATTCACTTAAAAGCCTATTTTATAATAAAGTATTTAAAAAGTGATCCGACTTTAAATATATGAATTAATAAGCTATTGACTCATGATTTTTATATAAGTATTTTTCTATGGATTTTGATTCAATCAATTTTTGATCCTATAAGCTAAGAGTAGATTAAAATAAAGAAAAGATTAAAAAAAACTTGGGGGACTCACACAAAAGAAAAAAAAGAAGACAAGAGCAACATTAAATATTACAGTGAATTTCAATCTTTAAATGAATATTATACACATTCATACACTATAAAGTTTTTTGGACTTCCAGACGATTTTAGGGAAAACCTAAATTTCATGACGAGGATTAGCCACATCACTTTCATCACATAAAAATTAAAATAATGCTAACGAGATGCATATTACGAATATTCGAGTTGTTAAATTGTACAATAGGGATTTGATGAACCTTGCGATGAGTTGCTAATTTTTTAAATAAGTTATTTTATCAGAAGTAACACATCCAACTATAAATGCATGCAGTTTTGCTCATAAAACTTATGAACTCTTTTCCCTTTCTTTATATAGCACAAAAGTAAACCCTAATAAAGTATATAACAATGGTTTCTTGTCATATTGAAGGTACACATTAGATGATGTGGGTTCTGGATGCCATGTTCATCTAAGCTTGTGGCAGAATGGCCAAAATGTATTTATGGCATCTGATGAATCATCAAAGTATGGAATATCAACTTTGGGAGAAGAATTTATGGCTGGAGTTTTATATCATCTTCCTTCTATTTTGCCATTTGTAGCACCACTTCCTATCAGGTTTAGATATTTTTTTAATGGCTTCCTATCGAGTTTCTCTTAAAAGCATATAAATTGTTAGGTGGAGGCTTAGGATTTTTACTTTTATCATTAATAAAAAGCATTAAAATTTCAACTTGTGACCACTTTTTGAAATTTTCCTATTTATTAAATACTTTTGAAATTGTTTCGATACACCAAAAAATCACACTCTTCAAACACACTTTTGAAATTGTTTCTATTTATTAAGAGTCGAGGCTAAATACAGTTTATGAAAAATCACACTCTTCAATTCATTGAGGCGCCCTAAGGTTGGAACACGAATTATGCTTCTATGTTTTCTTACATGACTACTCGATTTGATTGCAGTTATGATAGGTTGCAGCCGACCACATGGGGTACATACTTATCATGGGGAAATGAAAATAGAAATGCTCCATTGCGAGCTTCATCTCCGCCTGGAACTCCGGATGGTTTAGTGAGTAATTTTGAGTTGAAATCATTAGATGGTACTGCAAACCCATACTTAGCCTTAGCTGCTATAATTGCTGCTGGCATTGATGGCCTTCGTCGGCATCTTCCTCTTCCTGAACCTGTTGGTAAGATAATATATACTATAAGGTTTTTTACGTTCTATTTTGCTTCTACATACGTCTCTAAAAACATGACCCTTGTGAGTAAATCTTGGAGTTAAGAAAGGTGATTATAGTATTAAACATACGTCTCTAAAATTTCAACATTAGTAAACATATACTAATTATTACTCCGTTTTGTGATTTGTGTCATGTATGAAACAGATACCGATTCAAATCTAAAAAACCTTCAGAGATTGCCAACCTCACTTTTGGAATCTTTGGAAGCTCTCGAGAAGGCTGACTTTCTTGAGGAATTTATTGGCGATAAGTTGTTAACTGCAATAAAAGCAATTCAAAAGGTAAATTTTTGAATTAGAGGCTCTCTATTGTTTTCTCTCACACTTGTATGAGGAACTCTGTGTTTTTCTCTCAATTCAACTCTATTTCTTCGGGTGAGGCATGTTTTTGTGCTTAGTTGATGAATTTTCTCCTCCATTTATAGAGGGATTTGAAGCCATTAGCACTAAATGCTTGGTTCCTATTTGTCATGTTTTACTGCACCGTCTTTGACTATTGTTTTCACATTTGCCAAGCTTTTTAAATGTTTCGTGACACATTTGAAGTTAACCACCCTAGATTTTGATGCTTAATTTTTTTTCCGAAGAAGCATGCTTAATTTGTTTTATCTGTATAAAATCTTTGTTTGCCACTAAAAAAAAAATTAATTTTCTTGCTTAATTAATGTGACTTGTGATACCAGGCTGAAATTGATCATTATTCGAAGAACAAAGATGCGTACAAGCAACTCATACACCGTTATTGATTTTGAAGAATTAATGTGACATTAATGCTAGTTCTACTTATTCTCAATATTTTTGCTCATTTGGAAGTGTTTCCTGGCTAAAAAATTGTTTAGATTTGGTTCGCCATTATGTGGTGTGGTTGATGTCGAAGTGGAATAATGAAGTTACCTTCTCAAATAAGGTTGTTAGTGTTGAACAATTGGTGAATCATGTTAAGGTTCTGTTTGATAAACATATAAGCTAACTTGTAAGTTATAGCTTATGATCGATGGCTGATAGTTTATAGTTGATAACTGATCACTTATAATTCGTATATGTGTGAAATGTTATTTGAAATGCCGAAAGCTAATAGTTAAAATTCAAGCTGGAGAAAATATGATGTACTCTATCCATCTATTCTAAGAAAAGTATTTTTAGGATAAACACCGACTAAATCGAGGACAGGTTGATATGCAGAGCATTCTTTAACCTGTTAGCAGCAAATTATTTTTAGTTTCCTTTTAAGCTGTGTGAAATATTTGATTTTGAATTTAAACAAAACAAATGGAAACGACTATATTTGGATGAAAGATGAAATTTTTTAATTGAATTGGAAGGAAAAAACACTAGTTGCAAAACCCCTTTCCACTGAAAGTAGTAGTTGTCATTGTCCTTAAACACATTTTTTTATTAAAATTTGAAATGAGGGAAATCATTATTATTTAAAATAGAGCAAAAAACATTTAACAATGAACCCAATGTGACTTGAACTCTTTCTATTTAGAAAACACCTAATGTCGACACGACACATTCAATACTATATATCATGAAGAAATCATGCATTAAACAATTACAAATCATAGGAATATGATGAGTGTTTTCCGTGTGGTAGTCGATCAGCCAAATAGAAGTACATATGTCCCATAGCTCCGGTACGAAATTCATTTTTATATCTGGATTCCATAGTTACGATTTCACCATCCTTAATCTTGATTGAACCTAGTTTTGGATAAGATACAGACATTCCAACAAGGTAACCTTTTTCATTTCCTGCTTTTTTTCCCGTTCCGTATTTTGTTTTTGATGTGTACAATGTCCTTCCATCCTAATTCATTTATCAAAAACAAATAATGAACTAATAATCATAGATATTATATATGTACTAAAACAAAATTAATTTTACTACAAATGGAAATATGAAAATTAATTATTACTAAAGAAACGTATTAAGAAAACATAAACAAGTTTAAAAAAAAAAGTATTCGATTTAAGATAAAAATTTACCTGTCCATATAGTGTTGCATTAATAGCACCTGTGTGCATATGAGCAGTTCCGTAGATAAGATAACCACCTTTTTCCATAGGGATACTTGCTTTCTGAACATGAATAGGGTCACTGCTATTGTTTCCAGGAATAAAATACTCTGTCTGTGGCAAATTAAGAAATATTTGTTAATCACTTCCTATGAATGTGCAAAATGATTTAAAACTACTATCATAAGTGTTAGAAGTGAACTTATTTTTCTTTTGCATGCAAATGTGAATACTATCTGTTACTATATTTCATGTTAGAAAGTAGAGTTTCCCTATAAGTCCTTCTAATGTTTCCAAATTCATTCACTTAAGCTACGTATGATCATGGCATAATTCAGTTGATCATAAAATTGAAAATTTAATTTAAATAACTTTTACCAGACAATCATGTATTGTTTTAGAACCATTTGTTTTGACACGATCAGTGGAATCCATCACATAAAATCTAACAGGGATTTGATGTTCGTTCCAGTCAACCCACGTTATTTGGTATCTTATAGCAAGCTTTCTCCGTGGTGTTGGGAGTCCCTTTCTCAACTTGCACTGAAATTTATCGTGGCAACAAAAGATTCCTCCTTTATAGTCATGGGACAATGGTTTATCATGGATATCATGTGTCTCATTATAAAAATTCTTTGGGAGATTAAATTGGTCACACCTACATTCACTGCAACTTTTCCTATTTTTTGTGCCTCGTGTATCAATGAACATGACATAAAAGAGCCATTTCTCTTTCCAGTCTTTTGTAATATTTGCAGGGTTACCTACTTCAACCGCAAAAGGATCTGGAAGCTTTGAAATTGTTCCTCGTGATTCACCTCCCAACCCCCAATAAAGTGGAAGAATTAAATCGTTGCACGTTCCTTGATTTCTTTTTAGCATAGGACCCCCAAACGGTTTTGTATTATCTTTGGGATTGTGTGAAATATTCTTATCATCACTTTCATCATATTTTAAAGCAAACCAATGGTGGATGTATGTTTCATACAATGGTATAGAATTCCCTTGTTCATCAACTAGATCAATATCAAAGCTCTTGACTCCAATATGACCCCTTGGAAATTCAATATCCATCAATGGTTTACTCACAACCTCACCAGGTCCCAATTCTATCTTTTCTGACAAATATGTTGCTGATTTGATATGAGTTTTATACGTCTTCTTTTTTGAGTAAGTTGTGCTTGATTGCATCACAATTATTAATAATGAAAAAATAAACGCGTTAGAGATCAATCTCATGTTCACCTGCATGTGAATTTATTGTTATACTATTAGTTATAAATAATGGTTGTAATGTAATTCTTTTGTGTAAAGTTATTTATACATAAATTTTATAACAAGTGCTTGAAAAGTAGGAAAATTAATGTAAAGGAAATACGTACCACACGAGAAACCATAGTAAAGGTTTGCTCCTTGTCGAACTTCAAGGAAGTTTTGAAATAAAAAAATTGGTAGAATACAAATTTGTGAAGATGTGGAGGTCTTGCCTATTTTCTAGTTTTCTAGTAGGAATTTATAAGGTTGGTATAGCTTTGGAAAAAAAATCCATATCATATATGCGTTTTTTTAACAAATTCAACGTATATGTTGAATCTCTTTCTTCTTGTTGTCTTATGTGGTTTCTATTTATAGTTAATTAGTTCCAACAAGAAAACAAAATTTGTTTAGCACTTATTTGATATCTGGCAATGCAAGTCATTAGGTATAATATTATGTTTTTAGATATTTATGGGTATAATAGGTTGATGTCTATTATAGATTACATCTCACCAAAAATATTTCGCAATACAAGCTTATTTTCAACCGTTGATTAGTTAGAGATTTTTCGTTGTTATCTTTTATTTATTTATTTTTGTTAAACAATTTCACCAAATGAAAAATTTATGAATCATACAATGTAAAATTAATGTTACCTCATATTCACATTAACTGTTGTATCAAATATCGATTTCCTTTTTAAATACACAACAATGTCTATCTCACAATACTTTATGGTGTCACTCTTTATTAATTATCATATATGATTCTAAATAAAAATATATATATTATTTTATAGTTTACATAAATGAGATAGTTTTTATCTTTTGATAAAAAAAAAATCACAAAATAAACTTCATGCATATTTTTTCCAATAATATTAGAAGTTTATGAACAATATCAGTTTATTTATTTGTTTTTTTATAATTAAAACAAATATACCACTTTGCAAACTTATTATCTAGTCATACTTAGACTATTCTAGGTTGCTTTGTTCACTCATTTCTATAAGTGTTTTGAGTTTTTTTTCCCTATCGTGCATAGACATGGCAATACAACCCGCGTCCGTCGGGTCCCACCCGCCCCGATTTTAACAGGGAAAAGCCGAATTATCTGAGCTCGAATGCGGGTACGGGGAAACCCCGGAGTTTTAATGTGGGGTCGGGGGATACTCACACTCGCCCCGCACCCACCCCCGCCCCGCACCCGTATATGAGAATTTGCCTTATTACCCTTATTACCTTATAATGAGTTTTGAGCGAAGTAACTCTGCTTAAAGTTACTCTTAGAGTAACTTGATCCCTCCTCTATTTGTGCATTTCATATGCTGCTAAATTTTCTTACATAATAACACGCACATACTATAGTATAATTAGTGACATTTTGATTATGTGTAGCGTGTAGTGTTTGTGTATCATATCTTCTCCCTTTGTTGGTGCTACAATTTTCTCCTGCCGTTAAGCTTTTCCCCTTCATGTACATGCTAGCCTTACTTTTAAGTTTCTCTGCATTATGGGATGTTCATGTCTATGTTATGTTGTCTTGAACATATAGTTTACTTTGGAGGTATTGGTTATGAGAATCTTGTTGCTTGGTACTGTTTGGTAAGTATATTCAATTCGTTAGTAAATACTATTTCAGAATAGATAAAATGTTTCATTCAGGCTTACTGTAATTTTTTTGTTTTTTTTTTTGTTATACTTTTCGCGGGTGGGGGTGGGGCCGGGAAACCCGTCCCCATTGGGGGCAGGTCTGGGGGTAAAGTTTCTAGCTCTGCCAGGTTTGGGGGCGGGGGTGGGGTCGGGTATGTCAAAACCCGCCCCCGCCCCGTTGCCATGTCTAATCGTGCATTAACGCTTTTAAGAGTATAAGTCCGCTACAAACCCAAAGGAGCAATATTTCAAGACAAGACCTTGAGTCGTAAATGTAATAAGTCTACTTTCTAAGGCATCGTGAGCATAGCCTTGAGTTTTAGTTGAACTAGGAACTTGATTTACCCAACCAAGAGACTGAGAGATGTGGTTCGAGGAATCATAATCGTATTCATCATTATGAATTACTTTTTAATTTTATTTTGTTTGCAACGACTTTTATGAAATCCTCCCCAATGTACTATTTTTTTTAATTAATTTTAGTTTAATTGCCGAGTCAAAAACAACAATTCGTGAGGAGAAGATTAACTTACTACTTTATTAGTTACAACGATTAGGTTCGTTGGTTGAATTTGTCATCACCATCACACCTCACATTCTCCATATCTATTTTAAATTCAAGTTCCCATTTCTTACATTTGGTTTTACTATTTAGGTAATGTATCATCTCTTTTTTCTACCGTGAAATTATCCAAAATTTCCATATTTAGGATAAACAGTAACTAAATCGATTTTCTGTCCAAAAAAAAAAACTAAATCGAGGACACGTGTATATGCAAAGCGTTCTTTATATTCTTCTTAGTTTTCTTTTAGGTTGTGTGAAATTTTTTATTTTGAATTTAAACACAACAAATAGGAGCAACTATATTTGGATGATAGATGAAATAATTTAATTGCATTGGAAGGAAAGCAACTAGTTACAAACCTCTCATCACTGAAGGCAGTAGTTGTCATTTTCCGTAAAAACATTTTTTATTAAAATTTTGGAATGAGGGAATCATTATTAATTAAAATGGAACAAATGAACATTTAACAATGATCCTGGAGACCGGAGTTATTTGAACTCTTTTTAGTATAAAGAGTTGTCGATTCCACGGAGACTAATTCATAACTACAGCTATTTGTCGTTTCTTTGTTTATCTAAGGTTAATCTGAAAACAATTTGTTTCGAGCGTAAAATTAAAATAATGAATTTAATTTAAAATAACAACGAGAGGCTGAAATGTAGTTCTCGTCGACCGTTGATACTCACAAAACAGTACTTTTATAATATAAACAAGATAATTTTCTTCGCGAAAAATTATTAAATTAAAGATACTACTTACTCTAACGTATGCAGTGCCAGAAGTCGAACCTTGTAATTGCCCTCTTTCACGTGGTACGAGTTACAACTTCAAAGTCCTATTTTAAAAAATAATTAATTCTTACTTAAAAAAGTGTGCATAGCTATGGAAAAAAAAAATTCAAAACCCATGTTTGTTTTTTTAACAAATCCAACGTATATGTTGATTAAAAAGAATATTTGTTAAGCACTTGGTTGATATCTGGCAATGCAAGTCACCTTTATGTGTATGTTCACATTTATTTTCTCTTGGATGACGTATTTAGCTACCGTGATTAACTAAACACTTTCGATTATGTTTTTTAGTTGAACCTCTGTTGAATCGTTGGTTGGATCCAGATCATGGTTACTTCTTTTATTGATGCAAATTAATTTATGATTATTTATTATATCTTGTTTTTAATGCTTTTCAATTTTTGACCAACTTTGAATCAAATCTAGGTTGTAACTCACTATTGGCTTTAGGTTTTATAATCGGATCTAGATATATCAGTCACTAGGATAATTTCCTTAGAGATCATGAGTATGCTTAGCATGACTTTGTCTAACGTGCTTTAACACTTTTGAGAATATAAGTCTGCTACCAACCCTAGGGAAAAAAATCCCAAGATGGGACTGTCACTCGTAAACGGGATAGGTCTACTTTCTTAATCGCCGTGAGCATAAACTTGAAATTTTAGATAAACTAGGAACTTGATTTACCCAACGAATAGAGAGATGGGATTCAAGGAATCATAATCGCTTTCAACATTATGATTAACTTTCTTTTTTTTTTTTTTTGCAACACAAGGCACACATTATTAGATGGCTTTCATGTGTTATCACTTGGCTTAGGTAAGGGGTGGACATTTTTGGAGTAGTGTTAAATTAGAGTTAGGATTCTACTACTTATTCTTGATCTATTAAGTATCTCCACCACTACTAAGCAATTGTGCCTTTATCATTTCATAATGGGTACAAAGAGATTTTTTTTTTTTTTTTTTTTAAGGGAGCTATTTTTTAAAAAATATTTTTGAGGTCTTTTTACTTCATTTTTTTTCTTTTTGAGAGATATTTTTTACTTTTGTCTCGTCATTCTTTGATTCTCTTGTACCCCACCCCCATCTTAGAATGTTGTTAATTCCGAAAGCAATCCCCAACTTAATTTTAAACCTACGATTTTTTTTTTTAATTATTCTACCTGACTTTATATAGGATAAACAACATCAAAATAATTATGAAGATATATATTGGTTTATATTTTGGGTTGTCACTGAAAGAAAGGGATATGCATTAAATTTCAAACTTGGTTTACCAAAAGATATTATAATTTAAAAGGTGGCTTGAAAAAGACTCTAGTTACAAAAAAAAAAATTGTCTCGATATGTGTATGTACAACCAATAAGCATGTAAAAGAATAAGTGCAAATTCAAGAAATGAATAAGGTAATTAATAAACTAAAAATTCTAATAGCAAAACAATACAATTCAACACATCAAGTGGTGTTACAAAATGCAAGAAATTAAGTCATCATTGTCTAGGAATTGGAATAGCAAAACTGAATTGAAAAGTAAACAATAAAAAACATGGGTTGCATCCCATGCGGCACTCCTTTAATGTTAATAACTTGACGCTTTGTGAGTAAGGAGGTTCTTCGGTTTGGGCCTTCTCTTGCTAGCCGCTCTCTTTCTTGTTCTACTCTTTTGCCTTCTTCACCTTTAGCTTGTAAGTGGCTTCTTCCATGGCTGCATCACAAGCTTCTACACAGATGTTGTAAGTTGAATACTCATCCTTGTATTGTATGATAGGTTTCCCACTTCGAAAGTACATCATCGCCTTTGCAGTTGATAAAAATGGTCTTTCTAAGAGCATCTTGTATTCCTTCTCATTCTCCATCTCCAAGATGATGAAATCAATAGGAAATTTCAGTATACCCTCCTACACAATGACATTCTCCGGCCACCTTCACATAAGGCTTGATTGAGGCTCCATTAGCAAGGCCAACTAGCATGGATGTATACCTTGGTATAAGATATTCAAACCTGTTCAAGATAGAGAGGGACATGCCATTTGCAAGAAAGGATGTTGAAACGTCCTGGGTCTGGTAACTTTTGTGGGAGATCCCTCCGAATCACCACATGTTGTCGTAGATATGTTCCTTTTGATGAGGCTTCAAGTGGTTATGCATAAGCTCACTAAGGAAATGCATGTAACGATGGTTAGGTGATGAATCTTCTCGCCAATCGACCTTCTCCATTGGGTCTGATAATACTCTCAAGAAAGTTTGGTAATCATTCCAAAAAGCTTGGTACTCTCAAGATCTTTCCTTGGTATATTTTTCAAGGTTAAATATGTTTTTTGTCTCTATAAATATACAGACTTTTTGTTTTAATCCCTCTAAAAAATTTCTTTGACTTTTAGCACCTAAAAGTTTTTAATCACCACTTTTGATCCCTATTATTAAGTTAACACATGTGTAGCCTTCATATTTTTGAATGAACATTTTTAGGAATATTTAGCATATTATAAGAATCTCTCTAAAAAAATTATAATTTTTTAACAAAACATGAATCAAATATGAATTTTTAAGCGGAAAAAAAAAACAAAAAAATTCATATTTAATTCATTTTTTATTAAAAAGTTCTAGGCTTAAACGCATTTTTATCCCTTAACTTTTAAAAAGTTGTGACTTTAACCCCTAACTAAAAAATTAACTATTTGCCCCTCTAACTTTACAAAATGTTGCAAATCTGCTATGATGACACCACGTGTCCCAAAACAGGGGGTCAAAATCGTAAGTTTTTGTAAAGATAAGAGACCAAAAGAGCATATTTTCTTAAAGATATAGCGCCAAAAGAGCATATTTTCCTAAGCATAGAGGGCGAAACTATTAATTTTTTGTTAGGCGGTCAAAATCGCAACTTTCTAAAAGTTAAGGGGTCAAAAATGCATTTAAGCTATTTCTTTTTTCTTCGAGATTCTTATAATATTATAAACATTCATAAAAAATTTCATTCAAAAATATGATAGGTACACAAGAGTTGATTTTAAAATATAGACCAAAAGTGATGATGGAAAATATGTAGAGGACTAAAAGTAAAAATATATATTAGAAGTACTAAAATGAAAAGTTGATATATTTATATGGTCCAAAAACATATCTAACCCAAAAATAAATCACTTATTTACCGTAGAACTTTTTCTAAATCTTGTTTGGCCCAACTTCTCATTTTAAGGAGAAGACAAATTATAGAAAAGCTGGGCCAAACACTATTTAAGAGCTTTTAGCTTGTCAAAAAAAAAAAGAGCTTTTAGCTTTTGTGTTTTTTTTTCTCAGTTTTTGTTTCTTGTGCCCTTCCATCAAAAAACCATAATAATAAAAAAGCATACAAGAATAAAACCTGAAACAGAATAATTATATGAAAAAGGAAAGAAAAGAATATATACGTTGTTATGTTGTGTTTGTGTACTCATCAGACAAAGGTGGCCGTTTTCTTTAGCTTCTATATCACTCACTCACTTTCTCACACAAAACACTAATAAAATCAAAGATTTCTTCATCATAGAAGTTCTACCTTTTCTCCTTTCTTCCTCTCTCTCTCTCCCCTTTTGTTCTCTTTATCTCTCTTTCTTTCTGTATATATACATACATACTTAGATATATACATAGAAACATTATTCAGTGAAGCATTTCATTGTCTTCAATATATCTTTCAGAGAGTATAAGGAAATGAGTTCTTCTTCTGGTCAAAATAGTAGCTATGATATCTCTTTCAAGATCTTGTTGATTGGTGATTCAGCTGTGGGAAAAAGTAGCTTACTTGTTAGCTTCATCTCTGGCTCTGTTGAAGATCCTGCTCCCACAATTGGTATTTCATTGCTTCTCTTTTATTTGAGATAATTATATGGGAAAAAATATATTTAAGTATTTGTTTAATGCTTTGGATATTTCTGTACAAGATAACTGTTCTATTGTTTTTTTTTCCTATTTATGCCATTGGAATTGACATAGAATTGATGAAACAATGAATAGATGTTTAGGTTCTTTAAGTCGTGTTTCTTTTATCGTATTTGAGTTCTGATTTGATCTGATCCTGTTGTCCAATGTCATGTAGGTGTTGATTTTAAGATCAAGCTTCTCACAGTAGGTGGCAAGAGATTGAAACTAACTATTTGGGATACCGGTAACTTTTTTTAACTACTATTTAATTTTTTATATATGAGTAGGATTCAAACTCGGTATCCCGAAGTTTACAACACTCGCACACGTTGCGCATAAATCATTTGTAGTTACAGTCATTATGTGAATTGGAAGCAAGTTCTATTGAATCATTTGTCATAACATTACTTCTATTGCAGCTGGGCAGGAAAGGTTCAGAACGCTAACAAGTTCTTACTATAGAGGCGCGCAAGGAATCATTCTCGGTATGCTAAAATGATTTGTGATGTTTTTTGTGGTTGCAACTCACATTGAACTTTTGTTTTAATGCTAACTCTGGTTTATTAGTCCCTAAGTGTTAAGGCAGTTTCAGGTTCTGCTTTGAATTCTGAGTTAAATAGCATGCATAGTGAATACAATGAATTATTAGATATAACTTACACTAATACTAGACTAATTTAATTTTCTTTTAGTTTATGATGTAACAAGAAGAGATACCTTTATAAACTTATCAGAGGTGTGGTCCAAAGAAGTGGAACTCTATTCAACTAATCAGGATTGCATGAAGATGCTAGTTGGAAATAAAGTTGATAGAGTAAGTTTATGTTTGGTCTTGTGCATAGATGTATGAAGCAAGTAAATGAATCATCAACATGTTAGCAAAATAATTTTAGTAAACAATGAAAATGTGACTTTGACTCTACATTATGGTAATGAAAAAACATTCAAATTATGTCTTCAATGTGTTTATCTTCTTTGTCATGAGTTATACTGCTGAAGAATTAATTTGTAACACTCATGACTTCTTGTTGACGTGATTAATTTCAATTATATCCCTTGTGTTTTCTAGATACAAGACTACCTTAGAAACCACTTAAAATAGATAAAATTATGAATGACCCTGTCTTGCCTGTGAACTATGAAACGCGCTGAAACAGACACGAGCATCCTACATGACACTGACATGTAAGCACTGATAATAATTTGAAGAAAAAAAAGTGGTAGAATGTGAGTGTCAACACATGTATTAGGGTCGTATCTGTTATTTTACTCAACACTAAAACATTAGTATAATCACTTTTAAAACTGTTTTTTTTTCCTTCTGAATTTCCAGTTCAATCTTGATGTATTCTGTTCAATAACTTCGTTAATGGTTTATTTATCTAATTGTAGGAATCCGAAAGGACTGTGAGCACAGAAGAGGGTCTAGCACTTGCAAAAGAATTTGGATGTTTGTTTTTTGAATGCAGTGCCAAAACTCGAGAAAATGTAGACAAGTGCTTTGAGGAACTTACCCTAAAGGTATGGTTTTTGTAATCATATTCATAATGACGAAAGAAAGATAATATGAAAATAGTATCAATTCTTTAGACTGGAGACATGTTCGGTGTCCGACATACACAAATACCGACACATCTGATTATATTCAATTACTTTTATTTTCTCATATTGTTACCAATGTTGCAGTGTTGATGTCATGTATGTTTTTCGCATCAATGCTTCATTTTATGAAATCATGATGAAATTCTTTGTAGATTAATTGTGTTTGCAATCATAATTAAAAATGTTGCCATTTCTTAGATAATGGAAGTTCCTAGTCTTTTGGAAGAAGGATCAACATCACTGAAAAGGAATATTTTAAAGCAAAAACATGAACCACAAGCATCCCAAGATGGTGGTTGTTGCTTGTAAAATGCTGCAATGTGGACAGTGAGCGCAAACTAACACATCTCGAACCGGTCTTCCTATGTATTATTCTTCCATAATTTCTTATTGGCGCAACTGTCATTTGGATTCTCAATTAATTGTACCGTAACAATGGGGAATTGGTGGTATAATGCCAATTTGCTTGAATAAATTTCTTTACTTTCTGCTAATATTTTTAGCCTATATGAAAAATCTGGTGCACTATATCAAAACTGTATGAGTGTGTCCCTCTCCACATGATTAATCAAGTGTAATATGTAATACTAAACCTCTCTTCACATGATCAATCAATTGTTATCGTACAGCTCCAACATGTTTACCCTACAAAAGTATAACAGACAATTTCCTCCCTAGAGACATCGGTGTGATGTAAAATCCACATAATGTCATGTTATCTAACAACTAAACTTACAACAGAAATTGTTAAAATGACTTGTTACAATTTCAAAGACTAAACTGCTAATTTGTTAAAGATAATCACAATTTCGATAAAACTTAAAAGAACAAAATTGTCTGTTCACTCTTTCAAAAACAAAGTGCAGTTTGAAGGAAATTCAGACTTCTGGTCTTGAGAGGTGTGTAACTAGGTGGCATTTAGCCTGGGAAAGAAGACTTCTTTTCCATCATGGGAAAGTCTTTTTTTACCGTTAGATTGAGTAGTACCACCATTGTTATTGTAGTCTATCCACACTATATTTTCTTCACATCATCTCTAACCTTGACAACTCATCGTCACATATGGAGAGAGAAATCTAATCTAAAACCCAATTATTCATCTTCATTAATTCATTCATTTATGTGTTCTTCAAACAAATAATTCATCTTCATAAAAGTTGAGATCTGAAACCCAGATCTGGAACATCACAACAACAGATTTGAATCTGAAAAATCACAACAACAAGCTTCATTTTATCTTCTGAAATTTGCATCGGCCAATACAACAAACAAGAAGAGAAATAAAATTGTTCAGGATAATTAATTTGATTTTGGTTCTGAAGGAAATAAAATGGGGTCAAACCAAAAAACCAAAATTTGGGGAGTTAGGATTTATTTTGATAGGCATTTTACTATTTTGATAGGCATTTTACTGGGTAATTGTTATGTTAAATCATTTGATTGTAGTATCTTATGTTTATAGTGATATTTTGTTTTAATCATATAAGAAAAGATTGTAAGGTAGTGGTTATCCTTTGATTTATATGTGTAACTTCATAATCATAACTAGCAAAACTGAGCAAAATTAATTCCTTAATTTAGTTGACAAATAAAAGAAGAAGAAAAAAAGAATAAGAGTCAGCAGTGCCGAGAAGAAAAATTCAGTGAAATGTGTAATGATATGGAAGATGAATAGTGGGTGAGAGAGGCATGTGAGAGAAAGTGGTTGGAGAAGATACTAAGATAAAAATCTAGTGTTGAGAGACTATTGTAATAGTGTGTTCTTTGAATGATCCAATGATTAGAAAAGACTTTCCCAAGATGGGAAATAAGTCTCCTTTCCCAGACTAAATGCCACCGCGTAACTAAAACACCTTACAATAATAAGTTATAATCAATATTTTTACTATTGTTTATTGAATCGAACCAAGCAAAACTTTTCGGCCCCAGCAATTTGTTGATTTAAAAATCACCCTCAAACAATTATGCATGTATATTATCAGTGTTGGTGAACCCGTGACGATTAAAGGGAGAGAATTGAAGGAAAACAATCAAATTTTTATCAAGGAGCTAACAACTGGATTCAATTTTGGTAAATCTATAAGTTTAAATGTGAAACTAGTAAGTATCCTATTCTATAGTAAATCCAATCTTTCAAATGACCAAACAAATAAAAACAAACCAACTCGTCCTAACCTGACCTCTGCATCCTCATTTTTAATTCCAAAGTTTATAATTCATAAAATTACCTCCTCGATAAATTTGAACTAGAATAAATGAATATACAGTGATACAGATTGGGCTATCAAAATGGAACTCAATATTTCTACTAACCACCACGCTAATGCTATATTAGATTTCCATGGCAGTAGCAGTAGCTTCAAACAGCCTCCTTGCATCTGTGCCAGGTTCAGGTAACTCTGCAGGGGTCTGCTAAAAATTATGTTAGCAAATGTTGAGGACTAGAAACAGATATGTATAAATTTGTTTAAAAACTATACCTTTCCATATAAGTTTTGCTTTGTGGATGATGCACCATTAGACAGCAACAACCTAATTACATCAGCATGCTCACCTCTTGCAGCATGATGAAGAGGCTGTGGAAATAGTCACAAGATATGGAGAACAAATAAGGAGAAATTATGTACATAAAGTCGGAACAGGATTAGGGATTAGGATTTAGCCAGTATCTACTCATTTGATCCCCTCCCCCAAAAAAAACGAACAAATGAGTTTAATATCAAGTACCCTACACTGTTATATTTAGTGCATGTTTGGATTTACATTGGGGGAGAGTTAAAAGTAATTATGATTTACGAAGATTTAAAATTGATTTTGATACATTTAGGGGTACTCAAAGAGAAGTCAATTTGCCTCTAGGGTTTATTCTAACTGAAGCTAAGATTTTCAGCTTTTCTCTCTAAACATTATTTTTACACTCAAATTTATTGTTCAACTCACTTTTACATGAACGCATCCAGACATAAATTATTTTATGTTAACTAACTTTCAACTAAAATAAACTTTACAAATCAATTCAATCAAAATCAATTTTCAATGGCGTAGAACCAAACACACACCAGAAGGTCGTTGGATTGACTTTGGCTTATTGAATAGGAACTCAAACTTTTAGAAAGGTAAATAAATACTCACAGTATCACCCTCAGAATCAACAGATTCTAGCATCCTTTTTATATGCTCAGCATTGTTAGCTCTGTTAAGTAGAAGTTGGACTATATTTATAAATCCTGATATGCCCATTCAAATAAAAGTAACATCACAAATCTTAACCAATAAATTTAAAGAGTTCAACAAATAAAACATGATAATTTAAACTACCTCCTGCACACGCATCGTGTAAAGGAATTGCCCCATCTTCATCTGTAGCCTCCAAGTTTGCTCCTCTTTCTAGTAGCAGCTGCAATTCATTGATCAAGATTCAAGATCAATAATCCAAGACATGTTTCTGATTAAATGCATAAAAAAAAAATGAATGAGCAATGATAACAAACCTGAGCACATTCAAAATGGCCATATAAACAGGTCAAATGAAGAGCAGTATCCCCATCCTCCACCGGTTCATCAATACTACCACTCAAGTTATCTGCAATCATGCAACACAGGGATAAGCAGCATAAGAATTAAGAAAGAACACCAAATAATTTCCCGGTATGCTAGTTAGCATGTCTTTTAGTTCACATATCAAACAATTGAGAACTGTTGTATATAATTCAATGTTTTAAAAATCAAATCGGACATCAAATCAACGAGATCTTTTGGTCATGGTTCAACTGTTTAAACCAATTGAACTGAGACAAAACTGGCATTGTCATCACAGATTGTGGGAATAAAAGTTTGTTCAAGTTCCACTACGCAACAGAGCCATAGCTGATATTTGACAACATGTTGTACTAAAGAGCATATCGCAGGACAATATAGAAATTTTTCAAATTCCAATATTCTATAGTGCCACTATACAACATTGGACGAAATTTGAACAATAGTGATATTTGACAACATTTTGTACCAAATAGCATATCGCAGAACAATAGTGACTTGTTCAAATTCCACTACGCTAAGTGTCACAATACAACATTGGACGAAACAACAATCAAACCACTCAAAATAACGAAACAGATTGCACTTTCAAGTTCAATTTTTTAAAATACGATACAATTATAAATAAAGTTTTCTCTGCAAATCATCCCAATCCGCAACAAATTAAAAATATAATCAACGCACAGAAACAACAACTCATATCACAATCAAATGCCATAAAAATAAAAGAATTTATCTAAAACAATAAAAATAATAATAATTAGGGTTTTAGATTGATATATTTTGAAGTAGCTATAGGGTTTAACAGAAAGAGGTAAATATTGAATTAATAGAGACTAAAAATTCGTGCAGTGGAGAGAGAGAGGGTACCGAGAGCGAGGCGGAGGGCGTTGAGGTCACCGTGTGTGGCGGCATGGGAGAGGTCACGAAGATGAGGAGGAGTATCAGATTCTTCAGGAACAAGACCTTCTTCTCCGAAAAGACCATTCGATTCTTCATCGTCTTCTTCGTTCAAACCATTGCGTCTTCCTGGAACCGCCATTGATGTGGTATTCGACTATCTCTGCCGCCGCTTCAACTTCAATTTACTCTGCCTCTCTTCTCTTTTCAATTTGGCTTTACACTACAGTCTTACACTCGCCCGTTTTTTCAACTATACATATTTAAGAAAATAAATTATTAATTAAAATAGGTAATTATCCTTTGAAATTGTAAGTTTTGGTTAATTTCAGGGGTAATTGACGAAACTTACAATTTTGAAAGGGATAATTGCGTATTTACTCTTAATTAAACCTTTAAATAAAAACTTTTAATTAAAGTTAAAATGTATCCTCTTGAGCATATGCAACGTCTAAAGTTTGAACCTCGAACATCACAAAAAAAAAAAAAAAAAAAATATACTATTTTTTTT
>Ga0228711_1000532_pt1 | contig 47719 bp, 41 predicted proteins | sample MedpolnodulmetaG_2_FD_177996 | JGI IMG/M metagenome (GOLD analysis project Ga0228711, IMG submission 177996) | Root nodule microbial communities from Medicago polymorpha collected in Santa Monica, California, United States - brown nodules | ecosystem: Host-associated > Plants > Roots > Nodule...
TAAAAAAAAAAAAATATAAAAATAAAATAAATAAACATGCTAAAAATAAAGAAAAGAAAAAAAAAGATAAAAATGCACGGGATTATGCTAAGCCTAAATATACTAAGAAAGTAAAAAATAATGAATAATGGCTAAAGAAAATAAAAGCAAAGCATTAAGTAAATAAACTAAAAAAGTCCTAAAAAAGAAAAAAAAAGACATTAAAAATAAACTAAGCTATATAAAAAGGAAAATAAAGCAATAAACTAAATAAAGGTAAAAAAAAAACTAAAAGTCCTAAAAATGTTGCACACTAATATGTGTGCTTAAAAAGGAAAAAAACAGAAGAAATAAATAAATAAAACTAATAAAATTAAATTAAAGTTTGGACAAAAAATAAATGAAAGAAAATTAAAAGAAAGGGGTGCAGTAGTGAAACAATGTGTGTGTGTAGTAAAAAAGTAGAGGGGACAAAAAACAGTGGGCTTAGCAAAAATTCAGAATGGGCTTAAGGGAACAGATCTGGATCATACGATCCAGATCTGATGATCAAGAGAAAAGGGCGCAAAGTAATACGGTAGGCAGACGCGCGTTGGAGTATGACAACTGAAGGTGCACAAGATCTAACGGTAGGCACAAATCTGATGATCACTGGCCGTCAGTTCCAAGATCTGACGGTCCAAACCTGAAGGTGCATGACAACGCCATAAGATTGCGCGCATAGGATCACAGCGACTATAAATAGCAACACAAGCCAAAAAAAACTTCATTTTTAAAAAAAACTCTCTCTTCCCTTGGTTTTGAGAGAGAAGCTCTGGCTTCTCTCTAAAACCAGAGGGTGGCCGGCGCCTCCTCAACCGTCTTCTCTAGCGAGTTTCACACTTCCAGCACGGTGGCCGGCAGCAGAGCCACCGCGCCGGAGCTCCAAACCTTATCCTTTTTTCGAAAATAATTTTTAAAAACAAACAATGAAGAAGCGTAGATCTAAGTTTGAATCACGGTAATAAAAAAAACTCTCCCTACCTATTCGGCTGCTTTCTGGTTTAGGGGACTAAACCGGTTCGGTTTATTGCTTATATGGGTTTGGTTTTTCGATTTTTTTGTTGGGTATTGTGTTGCAATTCAAAAACAAATCTGTATTGTTTTATTTCAAAGAACTGCTTGTTGTGATTGTGTATCTGGTTGAATGAATCCGACATTAGTGATGATGTTTGTGTTGATGATTGAAATCGAAATTAGTGATGTGTTTGGGTTGTTAGCCAAGAAGGAAAAAAAAGGTTAGTGGCTTTGTTGGTTTTGATTCGAAAATGGTATGTTTGTGAAATTTGTGTTTCTGGAAATAAAGTTGTTGCTGCCGCTCAGTGTTGATTTTTTAGGGTTTTGTGCCTTGAATTCTGTGCAACCCCCTCTGCCAATGATTGGACAGTGTACTTATAGTGAGAAAATTAGGGTTGTGCAAAAAACTAGATTGGACAAAAATGCCCCTTGAGGCTTTGGACAACATCCTATGCATTGGACTATTATTTGGACAAAAATTGGACTTAAAATAACAAATAAAAAAAAATGATAATTCAAACAATAAAAAAAACAGCATAAAATATAAATAAATAATTCAAATTCGAAATAATAAAATAGAAAATAATAAAAAACAATAATAATAAAAAAACCTTAAAAAAAAATTGTCGTCTTCGGAACCACAATGAGGTATTTTAAAATACCTTTCTGCCGAAATTTCGTTTGAAGCGACGGAAATTCACGGCTTTTCAAGACGAGTAAAAATAGAAAAAATTGGTCAAAAAATGGGGTATGACAGGTCTCTATTTAGATTTATCTGATTTATTTATTAAATCATTTGAAAGTGCGATTGGTTGCACATATACTATGGTTTTGGAAATATTTTAATATTAATATGCACTCCATTTGGATTTAGATTTACGCATGTTTTGTTGGTGGTTGATTCCGTTCTGGAAATTGTTTCAAATATGGTAATGTATGCTTTCAACATGTTCATGTATGTCATACCATGAGGGATTATCCTTGGCATCTAAGTTACAACCATCATCTAGTCATCATGCATTAACACCAATATCTTTAGTATATATTTTGATATGATTTTGAGTATGAATTGGTTGTCCTTCCATCATGCCATCTCGGACTATCATAACAAAGGTAATGAAAGTTGCGATATTGGGTAATCACTTTTCCCTTTCAAGAAAAAATGTGGTTGGTACTATATAATTTAGCCTTGAGTGTAGTATCTACAAGTTATTGAGAAGATGTTATCAAGGATAATTGGTTTTAATTATGGATATACAAAAAGGTGAAGGAGAATTATAAAAAGTTTCAAAATTGTATGAGTTTCCTAATGTTTTTTACTGAAGAATTGTCTGGATTGCCACCTTAGAGTGAGATTGAACTATCTATAGTCTTGGTTCCTAACACTCAAACCACATCCATATTTCTTTCTCGAATGGCCTAGCAAAATATTAACTATTAAGTGTTGAGGGAGCAGCTATCTTTGGTTCCTAAATTATTTTCCTTGGGGAGCACTGATATTGCTTTTAAGGAAAAAAGATGGACGCATATGTGTGTTTCATAGACAATTGAATAAGGTAATAGTAAAGATTTAAAATCATTTACCCTGCATTGACGAGCTGTTTGGATGACTTCAAGGAGCTTAGTATTTTCCAAGATTGATTTGAGCTAGGGTATCGTCAATTGAAGATTAAGAGTATTATGTCACCTTGGAAAGACAAATGTTGTAGATGTTTTAAGTAGGAAGTGTATAAGTAGTGTTGCCAATTTAGCATAAATGAAGAGGCCATAACTAGAGAATTTTCAAAAAAAAACTTGTTTGAAGTGAAATTCAATTTGAGCTTGATCATTCAAGAACAGTATTGTTCCACGTGTAAATTTCTTCCACTGTTATTTATGATATCATGGTAAAAGTCTCGACTGTGTATTGCAAATGTTGGTGATTTAAGGAGAAAAATAATAGAGGATTTTAATCATTCTTGTTATACCATTCACTAGCTTCTAATAAGACTTATGATAATTGTATAACTATAGGAAGGGATGATGAGGGATGTAACAAATTTTGTCTCTAAGTGCTGCTTGATGTGCTAGTAAGTAAAGGTTGAGCACCGAAACCATGCAACTTGTTGGAGTAGGTGAATGAAAGTGGGAATGCATGGCTATGAATTTCATTACAGAGCTACCACTAACATAAAATGGTTTATGACATGGTGCGGGTAATTATAGAACGATTGATCAAGTTTGCACATTTCTTACTTGTGAAGACTATTTATTTTAGATGAGATTATCACCATGCACAATGCGTTAATGTCCATTATCTCAGACCGCGAAGCTCAATTTATTGTTCTGTTTTGGAAATCATTCAAATATGAATAGGGTACCTGTATAAATCTTATTACAACTTTCATCTTAAGATTGATGGTCAATATGTGAAAACTATACAAAACGTAAAGGATATTCTGGAGTCAACGTCCAACGGGCGGCACTTTATGATGCTTTACTTGGTCATTCTAGTTTTCCCCTCCATAGGTACCCCTTTCCAAGTCACCGACAACCAACTCTGACACTAGTTGTTAAAAACCGGTAATCATAACTACAAAACCTAAATTGAAATGCTAACTTTTATTGAATAATTCTTGTTTATGTGTCCAGAACTCGGATTACAAATTTACAACAGGACATGTAGTTCACAAAATATAAGAGCGAAAACAGATGGAAATTAAGATAGAAAAACAGGTTTTTCTTCAGTTTCCCTATTTGTTCAATAATTGCTATCTAACAACATAATACTAGTCTTTTTGAACCTCTAGGCCTCCAAAATGAGAGGTGTAACAAATTCCCTATTTTGTAATTTTTCATCCCATGAGAAAAAATCAAGGTGGAGATGAAACAGTACATTTCTCATCAATTAATAAACTCCGACTTTGAGACTTACTTACCTTATTTTCTTCCATTTGAGAGTAATACTGCCTCATTATTTCCAACTTCTGTTCATCCATCACTTCTCTTGAATATGAAACAAATTCTGGAACCATAGTCATTCCTTCAAGCATACTTACCACTGAAGACATAGACGGCCTAAGGTTTGAAGTGTCATTGGCGCATAGGAGAGCCACATTTATCATCACCATGGCTTCCTTTTTTTTGAAATCTGAACCTAATCTTCTATCAACTAGCTCCATTAGGTCACCTCTCTCTTTCAACAAATGTGCCTGTTAAAAGAAAATAACAGAATAGTTTGATTTGAAACCCAAGGTACAGAATTGGTTATATTTGGAAATGTATTTTACAGATTACTATTACATCCTTTTCTGAACCCCTTCACTGTCCTTGTGAAGTCTGAAACTTCAACTAAGAAATTTTCTATGACTTATCAAGAGGGACACATGATTCTATTCTCTTGTAGAGTTGAGTTATTAGATGAAAATAAACAATATATGTAGGACACAAAATCAAGTGTAAGTAGATAGTGCCACGGATAATCAAATTTGCAAGATCAATGGAGAACAAAGAATAGTTACCCATTCCAGAAGATAGAATGCTTCCTCCTCTGACTGATACATGGTGTTGCTCCTTCCACTAACAATTTCCAAAGCAACAATTCCGAAACTATAAACATCTGCTTTGTCTGTCAAATAACCATGCATTGCATATTCAGGAGCCATGTATCCACTGCATAATTGAAACATATCATTGAAACAACATGATATCAAACTATTATAAAAATATCAATAAACTCGACGAAGGCAAGAATTATAGTTACTCACTAGGTCCCAGCAATTCTAGTACTAATGTGAGTTTTGTCTTCCTCATGAAGCTTGGCCAAACCAAAATCTGATATCTTTGGGTCAAGATTCGTATCAAGCAATACATTGGTGGCCTTGATGTCCCTGTGAACAACCTTCAGTCTTGATTCTTCATGGAGGAATGCCAAACCTTTAGCAATACCAACACATATCTTCTTCCTTGTTGACCAATCTAATTTTATTTGGTGTTCCTCTCGACCTTAATTTATGAATGTTATAAATATCAGACAACAATACCGCAAGTTATGAGTTAAGTTAGAAAATATGGAATAGCACATAAATAGCAACGAAAGTAGAGCACATCGGAAGAATTACCAAATAAAGCACGAGCAAGACTGTTGTTTTCCAAGTATTCATATATCAGCAATAATTGATCTCCCTCCACACAACAACCATAGAGTTTAACAAGATAAGGGTGTTTTAAAGCAGAAATCATGCCTATCTCATTTAAAAACTCGCGATTCCCTTGACTTGAATTTGATGAAAGTTGTTTGACTGCTATCAATGTCCCATTGGGTAAACATCCCTGCATTTTGAGGAATGTCATTTTCTAAAAAATACATCTAAAATCATAATAAAAGCATGATACTCAAGAGGATTTATTATATTATGCAAAATACCTTGTACACAGGACCAAATCCTCCTTCTCCAATCTTGTTGGAAAAATCAAAGTTATTTGTAGCTGCTTTGATTTGTCTTAAGGTAAATAAACCCGTCTCTAGGTCCAAACTATTTAGCTCTGTAAGTGAAGTAAAGAAAAGATTAAAGATCTGTTATACTAAGAAAAGTATGTTCTCAAACTTGAATAGTTCATGTATTTCAGCAAAAAGTTTGACAGTAATGAGAACAAAAGTAGTTTCTTTGTGATTACCTCTCGTTAAAGAATTTTTCTTACCAAAGCATCCTTTCCACCAAAGTATACCAAATAATAGAATGATTATAATCAATGCTGCAACTCCAATTCCAACCACAGCTCCTGCAGATATGCTTCTAGGTGGCGAGTCTGCTTGATTATTATACTCGACATTTTAAATATTAGATTAGCACGGAGGTCATACATAAAAATTGGGAATGTACAAAGAATAACCCACCAGATTCCACTGATATAGCTGATATAAGAGGACCATATACTGATTTATTTGGGATAGCCTGCGTCCCCTTTCCAGCCCAATATAAGCGGATCTCCAAATTATTACTAGTAACAACAATATCTTTGAATTGTTTTATGACTTTCTTACCAACTCCTTCTGCTTCTTCTGCAATATTGAAGTTCTTTTGCACCAGCTTTCCCTGCATCATTTCAATCACATCCTTAATGCTTCATGATGATTACAACCTACAACTATTTTAATCATCACTCTGAATTAGAAATATTATAGAATTTGATTTTATAAACAATGTCAAATCAATGAATTGCTAGTCAGAAAATTGTTAAACCTTATACCTGAAGGTAGATATCAAATACACGCCTTCCAAGACTACCGTAAGTTTGATCGTCTGTGAACATTATTTCAGCAAAATGTAGATTTACTGTGTAGCTTCCATTTGCAAGGCAAAACCCATAATAAGTCAAAGAAATAGGAGAAACGCGTGCATTCATGTACAATTCAGCATCCACCATAGTAAGTTCAGTGATATTTGGCGGGGAATAAGATTTTCCAAGTTGATTACTTTCCATGAATATACCAGTGGTGCTAAATGCCCAATTTCCTTTTGGACTGACATGGAATTTAGCTGGTCCAGATGAATCTGTATCACCATAATATCTTGTTCCGTTGACTATTGCTTCCTTTCCACCACAATTTATATAAAGGGAGTATGAGGCTGTGTTGAAAAGATCATTTGAGAAACATTCAAAATATTAATGATACTAAGAAAATCAAATGAGAAAAATAAAGTTCCTTGAAATTTTATTTTTATATGCTCTCTCTCTGCGCGCGCGCGTGCTCACGTTATCATTTTTTTTCCCATCACAAACAAAGATGAAAATAGGGAATCACGATTTATTCTTGCTAAAAAATTTCATATACACAACTGGATTGTCTTCTGTCCCCTCTCCTGTTGTGTTGCTGATATACAAAAACTGTAAAACAGTATCTTAACTGTAAAAGATACTCACGTTTGGAACATGGAAAGCTCAAACACAAATCTGTTCTTCTGAGAGAATGATGAAAGAAATATAAGAATCATCACATAATAAGAGGGAAATGGAAAGGATATACACAAACACACATGCATGATTTAGTATTTATAATAGAAAACTTACATGTCATTGAGTGCCCATGAGGTAGAAAACAAGTTCCTGAGATATATTAGAAAAGATGGTGTCTCAGGAAGGTTCTAAAGTTTGCAAAAAAAATGAATTCAAATTCAAGGATATTCTTACACATTTTCATCTTTACATATCTGACTTCCTTGGTTGATGCTTAAGTTATTGTATGAAAGATCTCTATATACAAGTCATTAAATTTGATTCAGAATATGATAGTAATAGAACATTCAGAGACTTATTGAAACATTTGGAGACTGCAAAGAAAACTGCAATATAAATATTTTTAATATAGTAAACAATTGCACAATCATACTCCAAGAGCATAAAAGTTTCGAAATGATTTCCTAACTGAGAAGTAGGTTAGAAATATGCTCCTCATCAGTTGGTTCATTAAAGCAAATTAAACCTTCAATTGAAGGGAAGAGAACAGTTCCATAAAAAAATGACAACAGAATACAAATGTATAAAATAGAATGTTTTTTAATTGACTCCGAATTGAAAGTTGAGAGTGGCATACTGAAACAAAAAATTTACGCAATAAGCATAGACATTAATCAGCTTTGGGAAAGTATATTACACACTTCATCAGGAGAACTATAAAAAAGAATTAGACTGTAGTACTTCTATAAAAACTTCAATGATTTTGATAATATTTACATATCAATATTTAGAACCTATACAGCTTTAATAATTTAGTGATAAATAAAATATCATTGCAGTATAGACAACAATTCTAAAATAAAGTGAAAGGGAAAGTGCAGGGAAGCAAGCAAAATGATAATGCAAAGTCAAAAGAAACCAATATGTTTCTAGTTTTTTTTTTTTTTTGCCACATACAAGTAGTATAAGAACGATAACTCACACGTGAACATCTGTGTTCCAAAGAGGCACTGGTCCAGTGAGAAGGTTTCCAGTCAAAAATCTACGACAAAAGAATATCAAAATATATAAATAGAGGTAAATATTAATCACACTCATATATATAACTAAGATCAATGAAATATATCACTGTGACTTTATACACTAAAATATTGCAATCATACAACTATCAAATTCCAATATGATATCCTACTTAAGACTAAAAGTTGAAACTAGAGCTGTAGGCGTAAAGAAGCCAACATATATGTGATAAAAGTGATATCATACATGTAATCCGTATCGTTCATGGAAGCATAAGTACTCGGAATTGTTCCACTTAATTTGTTAAAGCTGAGGTCTCTGAAAGAGATATCATATTGAAAATGAGTTAAAATGTTTTGGAGAATAATAAAAAAAAATGATGTATTTCACTATTATATGCAATGGTTGCAGAATAAGCTAAACTCAACAAAAGAAACTTTAATGGTTCTAGAATGTATTTAGGAATATATTGTATTTATTTCTCATTAGTACAAGATTAACATATTAGGAAGCATACCATTAATGTAGGGATCTGTCTAAATGCTTCAGTTATTTCATTTCCTAAATTAGCTTAGCCTGTTTATTTTAAATTGCTTAATTGCAAAAAGGGAGATGGTATACTAATGTAGTGAAAAATTGTGATACGGATGGAAAGTAATTTAGGAAGAATGTACTTTTAGAAACAATGAAAATGATAAATTTGTTCTAAAAAATTGTAAAATAAATTGGTGAGGAGGATATTTGATCTATATTTTCATGTTTTTATTAGTTGAAGTGAAAATGAAAACAAACATAGAAAGTTAACGGTCCCTAATATATTTCACTTTTAAGCAAAATCAAATTATTAAAAATGATGGAACAGTCAAACAAAATGTAGCAAGTAAGCAATTACAAGTGTTTTAATGTTGGTATAGTCCCAAGATAATTAGGTAGTGTTCCATTGATGTTGCAGTTCCTCAGAATCCTGTGAAACAATAAGATGGAAAATGATATATTATTAGTCCCTATCTTGCTGCATTTTTTCTTTTCAATTTCTGAAAGAGGCAGAGGAATCAACTCACAGTCTTGTTAACACTGTCAGATTATTTAGTTGCGGCAAAGGTGAATATTCAGATCCATTCAAATCACTAATTCTCCTGAATATCACATTTGAATTAAACGTACGTAAACATTATTATTATGACAGTTGAATTTCAACCCTTGCTTTATCAGTATATAAATATCACACATACAAGTCAGTTAAGTGCCTCAAAAGTGAAATTCCTGAAGGAATCGGCCCACTTAATCCACTTCCTTGAATTATTCTGTCAAGATTAAAGTAACCATTGGTAATTATTCTAAAAAGTCAAGCAATACAAAAACAAATAAATTTGAGGAAAATAAAAATGAAAAAGGATAGTGCATACAGTTTTTTGATACTTGTCCAGTTATGGATATAATCAGGTATCTTTCCAGAGAATTGGTTGTCCTCAATTCGGCTGCATTGAAGCATCGTAAAAACTACTTTAAAATTTATTCTTCAGTATGCATCACCCTAAAAATTGAAGCTTACAAATCTAGCAATGTAGTGAGCTTTGCCAATGTCGCAGGTAGCTCTCCAGTGAAATTGTTAGAGGAGAGACGCCTAGATATAATTGTAAAACATAACAGTAAATTATGATTCTATGTCATGGAAATCAAAGTGAATTAATGAAAAAATAAAAGAAGTGCTTACAGTATTTGAATTTGGGCAAGATTCCCAAGATCAGGCGGAAGATTTCCAGACATTTGATTGATCCATAACTCCCTATCAATTTCAAGCTAAAGTTAAGTTCTACACAAACTCTTTGATAACAACACATACATGTTTATGTAGTTATAAATGGACTTTTTTTTCCTAATAAGGTGTGGGTAATGAGAAACTTACAACTCTTGGAGAGTAGTTAGGTTTGCAATCTCCACTGGAATTGAACCCGTTAATCGATTTCCAACAAGAGAACTATGATGATCAAGAAACAAGTTGCCATTAGCTTATTGTTGCATGTAATTGCTATAAGAAAATTAATGCAAAGTCTTATAAAGAATTTAAAACAAGATCCATATGTCAAAATGGTATAATATCAAACAATCAATGATTAAAATTAAGAAAAGAAAATTAAGAGAAAACATACATTTTTCTAATATTCATCATGGAGCCCCATTCTTTAGGAATTGTACCATTCAAGTAATTGACAGAGAGGTCACTGTAATAGACAGGGAGAGAGAGAGAGAAGGTTTGTCAAGCAAAATAATACATATATACACGTAATTGAAGATATAATACAAGTTCAATAATATTTTTAATTTGGATGCGAGGGAAAGTTTGGGATTTACATACATAACCTGAAGGTAAGGCAACCTGGTTAGTTCTGGTGGGAGAGTGCCGGGGAGATTTTGCACTTTCAAAATTCTACATGTACATTTTACCATAAAAAAGGTAAACTTAAACAATAAGCAAAATAAAGTAAATAAGTCTGATATATTTCATAACAATAGATTTCAGAGAAAAAAATTGCAACAAGCTCTTATTTAGAAGTACTGATTTAACAGACTTACATTTCAACAACATGGCAGAAGTTGTCGGCAGCAACACTGCAGTTGCATGTGACATTGTTTTCTACGATATATAATCTGGAAGTGGGAGTAGGCTTCGGTGTTGCCCAGTTAGGATGGTTGCTGCATGGATCAATTTCAAAGTCCCAATCCTTCTTTCCAAGTGATTTAGCTATAACTTTAAGAGCTTTCTCTAGATATACATAAAATTCAGACATATCAGCTAAGTATTGAAAATTTTCTAATCTACAAACACAGGTCAGGAAATATATTTACAAAATTTCTTCAGAAAAATAAAGAAATTTCTTTATTAAAAAAAACTATAAAATAGCAGATTAAAGAAATTTCATTATTGTTTGGTAGCTTTAGCAGAAATATGTATCATACTTTCGTCGGGGTGAATGGTAGTAGCTCCAAAAGCTGTTAGAGATATGAACCAAATGGAAATGAGTAAAAGAAAGAAAAATTGAGAGAAAGTGTTCATCTTAAAATTTACAAGGAAAGCAGAAGTTCAGATATATCAATAATTTAGAGGTTGAGATTCTGATTAATATTTGTAATTAAAAGGCTAGAGAGTCTGAACAGATATAGCGAGTATTTGGAATTTACTACCTCCGTTCCTACATATAAGACCTTTTTGCATTTAAACGCAGTTTTAAGAGTAAATCATTGATTTAGTCCCTGAAATTGCAGGGACTAAATTACAAAGACCGTTGTCTAGGAATAACAAATGTAATTGAGAATTTCATTTTTAAAATCTAATCCCTAAAATAGTAAATCATTTATAAAATTTCATTAATTTTAGAAATAAAAATAAGGTGACCAACAATTTTATAAGAATTACACTTAGATCCAATGAGAGGTTAGCATTTTTTCAGGTCACACAATCAGTTTCAAAATAACCATACAATGCATATCCTTGAATTACATTTTATATAGTACATTGATTGATGAATCACTACACAGAAACAAAACAAAAGAAATGAAAATAATTATTTGGGTGAATGGTGTTCAATTCACAATGATGAGACATAAGCAATTATTTTACAACATTGAGACAATTCTGCATGTACTATACCCCACACATAAACAGTTATTCTTTCAAGAACTGACAGAATTGATGCATGTGAGGTTGTTAAAAGTATCAGAATCAAACAGATATTGACTCATTTTTCATCCCTAGCTTCGTTTCTTAGCTGCAATATGTGAACGAACTAACAGCCGTTATAAACTCCGCCCACCATGAACTTGTCCCGCGCGTTTCTCCCATCATGAGCTCTCAAAGTATCTTACCCTTTTCACTCTCTTTTATTAAGAAATAAACGGAACAAACTAGAATATAATTTAGAACTGGACTCGATAATTAACTTATTGAACTTGTTTTATAAAAAAGGGACAAATGATTAATTTCGGGTGTTGTGACAATTAAATAAATGTTTAATCCAAGGGATATAATTAACTCATCTCATCTTTCACAATAAGAACTCCTCTAATGAGAAAGGGAACTTATCAACCATTCACATTCGCATCTTCTCCAATCCACCTTCATATGCATCATTCTTTCTCAACGATACTTGAACAACCAAAATCTGACGACAATTTCTCGAAAATCAAATACACACAAAATATGTGTTAGTTTAATGATATTATTAACTTTTTTAATGTCAAATATTATTAATTAATTGTTATATTAATCTATAATCGTTTGTCCGATTTAAACCAAAACCTCCAACTCCTTATCTCTTAACTTCAATCAGTTGAACTACCCAACCCTAATGGTGTTATTAACATTGATGATTGCAAACATATATTTAAAGGAGGAAAGTGAAATAGGAAAGACTCAGAGAAGGCAGCATATATAATACTACAAGTCAATTTTATATTGTATCATCCAGGAACTATAACAAACACATAACTGAATTTAATCTCGAATCTCTTCAACAAATAACAATATGCTTCTTTGCTTATTGCTTACAAGTTACACCCAGTTCTTCTTTGTGATAATAAACCTTTGAGTAGTGTTTGATCTATAAAGCACGGACACTCCTCGGGTTAGGTGTCACGCGTTGTTGTCCGACGCCGACACCTATGATTACACTGAATTATGTCATTTTCTTAAATTATCATTGGTGTCGGTATGTCGTGTTGGTGTCTCTGTCAGTGCTTCATAGTGTTTAATTCATTATTCCTTGTCTTGAAGGGTCTAAATTATAATGTCCAAATATTGTTCTTGGAAGATCAAACCCCTCCTACCATTACCCTTTTTATCACCATTATCACTTTTCTTGGTGAATAGGAAATGAGTATTGACAATGGGGAATGTCTAATTTTTCACGTTTTCCAAAGTTTGACCAATTGTCAGACTTTACTTAATCAATTAAGTGAATTATTCTGATACTTGGTAAGTGAGGATCAAATAGGTTAAAATATGAAATGAGCACAGTAGAGCTGTAGCACTCTAGAAAACTTCAGCATTATTCATTAAGGCTTGTTCTTGTCAGTTACAGTTACCTTGGGTAAATTATCAGTAGATTTCAATAAATCCCGACACATCTGTAAAACTCAAATGAAATTATATTCTTTTTCATACTCCAAATAAGAAAATGCAGCTGAATATGTCAGCTCAGTAAAAGTGGTACCAACAAACTCAAGCATTGGTAAGAGGTATATGTTGGTTTAATATGTTGAATCCATCCCCAACTTAAATGGAAATGCATTAAACAGTTTGACGGAATCCGAATGGACCCAAAAAACATCTCCAAAAATTTTAGAATTGTCAACCATTCCAAATATATATACATATTTATCATCAAGCAACAGTTTCATCAGATGTTGCAGTCTTGATCTTGGATCCCTTTTAGCCTTGTTATATTTGTGATGTGTATTATAAATATGATTGATAATACTCTTTTTGTTGGGTTTTATTTCTTGCAAATTCATAAGAATATTTTTTTAAAGACTGTTTTCTGTCATCTAGATAACTAATCTGGTCTCTTTTCAGTTAAACAACCTACATAAAAATGACCTTTAAAGCTAATTTTTGTCATGTCATGATTGTGTTTTCCACACACTATGGTAACTTTCTATATATCAGAGCACAACTAATAACGCCTCAATCTAAATGGTCACTCACATTTTATGGATCATGTGTTCTTGCATTTCAACCGCTTCTTGTATTCTGTATATACACCACTTTTTTCACATCTCAATTCAAGTACCTATTATAGCTCCACCCTAAGAGTCGATGTCCAGACAGGTGGCACTCTATGACACTTGGTCATTCTAGTTTGCCCCTCCCTGGGTAACCCTTTCCAAGTCTCCGACAACCAGCTCTGACACTAGTTGTTAGAAACTGATAATCATAACTACAAAACTAAATTGAAATACTAACTTCTATTGAATAAGTCTTGTTAATGTGAGAAGAAACTGGATTACAAATTTACAAGAGGAAATATAGTTTACAAAATTATGAGAGGAAACAAATGGAAATTAAGATAGAAACAACAGCTTTTCCTTCAGTTTCCCTATTTGTTCAATAATTGCCTAATAACAAAACCTCCTGCCTAATACATAACTGCTTCCTAACAACAAAATACTAGTCTCTTTGGACCTCTAGGCCTCCAATAATGATGTTTATTAATATGAAGTCTAACACACTCTTAATTTTTTTCATCCCATGATAAAGAATCAAGTGGACATGAACCAGTACATTGATCATCAATTGATAAACTCCGACTTTGTGACTTACTTACCTTGCTGTTTTCATCTATTTGAGAGTAATACTGACTCATTTCCTGCAACTTCTGTTCATGCGTTACTTCACTTGATTCTGAAACAAATTCTGGAACCACAGTCCTTCCTTCAAGCATACTTACCACTGACGACATAGACGGCCTTAGGTTTGAGGTTTCATTGGTGCATAGGAGACCCACATTGATCATCACCATAGCTTCCTTTTTGTTGAAATCTGAACCTAATCTTTTATCAACTAGTTCCAATAGGTCACCTCTCTCATGCAATAATTGTGCCTGTTGAAAGAAAGAAAAAAAAACAGAAAAGTTTGATTTGAAACCCAAGTCAGTTACAATAGGTAGATTCTTCAACTTCTGAAAATTCTCTAAAGTGAGAAATCGGTCGTGTTTATATTAAATATCTAAAAACCAAAATGATATTAAGATTTCAGAAATGGACAGGATCTATGAAATGTTTTGTACAATTACTCTTCAAGAGAGATTACAGTTACATCCTTTACTGATCCCCTTAACCGTCTTTCTATTGAAGTGTAAAACTTCAACAAAAAAAGTTTCTATTAATTATAAAAAGGGAAGTGTGGTTTCATTCTCTACTACAGATATTACATGAAATTGAACAACAATATATGTATGACACAATGTAGTGTAAGTAGATAGCACCATGGATAATAAAATTTAGATAATCCATGAAGAGCATAAAAATGTTACCCATTCTAGAAGATAGAATGCTTCCTCCTTAGACCGATACATGGTGTTGCTCCTCCCACTAACAATTTCCAAGGCAACAATTCCAAAACTATAAACATCTGCTTTGTCTGTCAAATAACCACGCATTGCATATTCAGGAGCCATGTATCCACTGCATAATTGCAACTTATCATTGAAACAACTTGATACAGTATACAACATGATATTAAACTATTATAAAAATTTGATAACTTTTTGGAGTACTTTCTAATAAACTCGGAGAACACAAGAATACAGTTACTCACTAGGTGCCAACAATTCTAGTGCTAATGTGAGTATTGTCCTCCTCATCAAGCTTGGCCAAACCAAAATCCGATATCTTTGGATCGAGATTTGCATCAAGCAACACATTAGTAGCCTTGATGTCCCTGTGAACAACCTTCAGTCTTGATTCTTCATGGAGGTATGCCAGACCTTTAGCAATACCGACACAAATCTTCTGCCTTCGTGACCAATCTAATTCTATTTGATGTTCCTCCGGACCTTTATTTGTGAATGTAATAGAAATCAGAGTTACGTGTTAAGTTAGAAAATATGGAATAGCACATAAATAGGAACCAAAGAAGGGATTTAGATTGACTGTAGTCGCTTAAAGCATGCAGTCACTGCGGTCAAAGTACATCAACCGTTAGATCCATCCAATCATCAACAAGACTGACTTCGGGAGCTAAAAGAGTGTAGTGATTCAATGTTGCTAAAACGCCCTTACGACATACAAGCTTACAAAGCCTTCATTTTCACAAAATGTTAAGTTTTCAAATGAAAACACCTATATTATGGACCCCTACATGGAAGTATTAAAGGGTACCGGAAAACAAACAATGGCGGTGATAACTGTCAGAACCAAAGAAATATGAAACTGTGATGAAGGGTGTTGCTTCCAGTGCCAGGGGTTGAAAAGATCAGGGCCTCATAGAGAAGACAAAATGACAAATTGGGGATGATATCATTACGTGGCTGTTTGTTGATGGTTGGATGAATCAAACGATTGATAAGTTATGACTGCACTTTTTTACAGACTGCAGTCAATCTTGAATCCCAAAGTAGACCATATAGGAAAAATTACCAAATAAAGCACGTGCAAGACTATTGTTTTCCAAGTATTCATATACCAGCAACAACTGATCTCCCTCCACACAACAACCATGGAGTTTAACAAGATAAGGATGTTGCAAAGCAGAAATCATGCCTATCTCATTTAAAAACTCACGATTCCCTTGCTTTGATTTGGATGAAAGTTGCTTGACTGCTATCAATGTCCCATTGGGTAAACTTCCCTTCATTTTGATGAATGCTATTTGTTAGAAGTTGAGAAAGAATTTTCTGAAAAATATATGTAATATATCATGTTATATTATGCTTAATACCTTGTAAACGGGACCAAATCCTCCTTCTCCAATCTTATTGGAAATATCAAAGTTATTTGTCGCTGCTTTGATTTGTCTTAAGGTAAATATACCCGTCTGTAGGTCCAAACTATTTAGATCTGTTAAATGAAGTAAATGAAAGATTAAAGATATCTTATACTAAGAAAATTACACATGGACACTCTGCATCGACAATTGATAGCATGTAAGCTTGCAACTTACTTCTTATCATGAAAATGAATTATTCTCAGGCCCCATTACATAATATAATGACAACAAAAGTAGTTCCTTTGTACTCACCTTTTGCTAAAGAATTTTTCTTTTTAAAACATCCTTTCCACCAAAGTATACCAAAGACTAGAATGATAATAACTAATGCTGCAACTACAGTTCCAACCACAGCTCCTGCAGATATGCTTCCAGGTGGAGAGTCTGTTTGATTATAATACAAGAGTTTTAAATGTTAGAACATTACATGAAGATCATAGTATAAGATTAAGAACATATAAAGCATAACCCACCAGATTCAATAGATATAGCTGATATAAGAGGACCATATACTGATCTATTCGGAAGAGACTGTGTCCCTTTTCCGGCCCAATACAAGCGGATCTCCAAGGTATTACTAGTAACAACGACATCTTTGAATAGTTTTACGACTTTCTTACCAACTCCTCCTGCTTCTTCTGCAATATTGAAGTCCTTTTGCACCGGATTTCCCTGCAACATTTCAATAACAACCTTAATGCTTTGTAATTTTTACAACCAACAAGTATTTATTCGTCAGTGTTTTTTAGAAAAAAGTTTGACAATGTCCCCATAGGAACCCAGTGATCACTTGACTAATGGTATTAATTTCTTTTTTTTTTAAACACCGAGTGACTTCAGAAATAAAATTGTTAAAGCATATACCTGAAGGTAGATATCAAATACACGCCTTCCAAGACTAGCATAAGTTTGATCGTCAGTGAACATTATTTCGGAAAAATGTAGGTTTACTATGTAGCCTCCATTCGCCAGGCAAAACGCATAATAAGTCAAAGAAATAGGAGAACCACGAGCAGTCATGTACAATTCAGTATCCGCCATTGTAAGTGTTGTGATATTTTGTGGGAAATAAGTTTCTCCAAGTTGATCACCATCAATGAATATACCAGTAGTGCTAAATGCCCAATTTCCTGTTGGACTGACATGGAATTTAGCTGCTCCAGAAGAATCGGAATCATCATCATAACTTTTTTTGTTGACTATTGCATGCTTTCCACCACAATTTATATAAAGGGAGTACAAGACTGGGTTGAGAAGAAGAAGATCATGTGAGAAACTTTGGAAATATCAATGAAACTAAGAAAATCAAATAAATAAAAATATATTCATTGAAATTATATTTTTCTATACTAACTCTCTCTCTTTCTAAGTATCATGTTTCTATTATGGCTATACAACTCAAGATAGTCAAAGAAAAAAGTCATGATTTATTGCTACTGATATTTTTCAAACACAGCATGAATATATTGTACAAATTAAATTCCTGGCTATGCTGAAAAATCTACAATATCATTCTTGTACTATTGTAAAGTAATTTTAGGTAACCTAGAAACTGATGTAGCAAGACAAGATATAACTCCTATTAGAACATGCTTTTGGTAATAAGCATGGTTGTCTTTGGTACTCTCTGTGCTTGTACTTCTAATTTATTATTATTTTTTTTTTTACTTAAACATGCAAACACAGTGAGATCTTAGCTGTCTATGAAAGTCACCATGAAAAAACTCACGTTTGGGGCAATTGTGCAAACACGAAACTGTTCCTCTGAAAGGAATGGAATAAGTTAGCATGATTCGTATAATAAGATTTAAACATAATAAGAGGGAAATGGAAAGGGTATATATACATGTTTTAGAATTTGTAAGACCAAACTTACATGTCATTGTGTGCCAATGAGGGAGAAAATAAGTTCCTATGACATATTAGAAAAGTTGTCGTCTCAGAAAACGTTGTTGAGTTTGCAAAAATAATGCACAAAAATGCAAGGATTCTTACAGTTTATCACTTTGGCATATCTGACTCCCTTGGCTGATGCTTAAGTTATTGTATGAAATATCTCTATATACAAGTCATAAAAATTTGATTCAGATTATGATAATAATACAACAATCAGAGACTAAATGAAGCATTTGGTGACTACAAAGAAACCTATGAATATTAACATCTTAAGTAAACAATTGCACAATCATACTCCAAGACCGGTCACCGCCACCTTTCCGGCACAGCAAAAATTGGTCCAATAAAGCGACTAATTTTCGTTTATGGTTATGAACCCACTGTCTTTTGCAGACCTACTTATTGTGAACCCACTACTGTCTTTTGCAGACCTTTGATTTGAGGGCAATAAAACGATTTCCTTACAGATAAATGCGAAAGCAATAAGCTCTTCATCAATTGGTCCAATAATGCTAACTAAACCTTCAATTGAAGGGAAGAGAAAACCGTTCCATAAATAAATCTCAATAGAATGCAAATGGATTAGGAAGAACTTTTTTATCGCCTAATTGAAACTTGACAATGGAATTTTGGAGATATAATATTGAGTAAAACAAAAGTTATATGCAATCAGCCACACTCAATGACTCGGAGCAACATATAACAGAGGATTAAACATAGCCCTTCAGCTTTAGGAGCTTAGGATCTACGGGAAAAACTAAACTCATGATTATGGACGTAGCACTAGAGTCAAAAGCTTAAATGATTTAGATATTTTTTGCATATCATTATTTTGAAGGCTTTAATTTGGAAATATTATTGCAGTATAGATGAAGTACATAGTTCAATCGAAGGAATTATACAAGTAGTAGAAAAATAACTTACACGTCGACATTCTTTTTCCACGCAGGCACCACTCCAGTGAGATGGTTTCCAGTTAAAAATCTATCATAAAAGTATATCAAGATACTAATATGCAAATCTATCTTAAAATATATCATAAAAGTTAAAAATTTATTGAGGTGAACATTAATGGAAATAAGCTAATCACACCTATTTTATCTTCCTCTCTAAGAAGGATTGAATCGATTTAGGTAACTGTCTTGAGGGACCCTTCTATACAGAATTTTTTTCAATTCTTAGACCCTTCTATACAGACAATGAAATATCAAAAAAACCTAAACTTTTCACTTTGACACTCATTATCACACTTAATCCTAAACTTGTCATCTTCTTTCTCTTGGATTTTTTCCTTTTCAGATGGTGCATGTGATCCTTTTGACAGAAAAAAGTTGCTTCAAAAAGGTGCAAATACATTTGCCTGAACTTTCGAAGCGAAATCCTACATTTGGAACTTAAAAAGTATTGGATACTTGGTCTGGACTACTTGAGCTCTATTAGTATTCCTCATTAGTGTAAGTTGGATTATTCAGATATCCTACTTTAGACTGAAAGTTGAAACTAGAGTTGTTGGTGTAAAGTAGCCAACAGATATGTGATTAAAAATATACACCGAATAAAAAATTGTGATAAGAAGCTATGATGAATTTCATACATGAATTTCGCACCGTTAATGTCATCAAAGGTATCCGGGATTGTTCCACTTATGTTATTAAAGCTGAGGTCTCTGAAAGATATATCATAATGAGAACGAGTTAAAAATCTACAAAGAAAAATTGTCACAGAAAAATATACCTGAAACAAAAGCACTAATTATAATACACAAAAATACCAAAGTTTATAGAATGATAAACTTAACAAAAGATACTTTAAGGGTTAGCTAAAGTCAAACAAAATGGAACAGGTAAGAAATTACAAGTGTTTTAATGTTGGAATAGTCCCAAGATATTTAGGTAGTGTTCCGTTGATATTGCAATTTCTTAGAATCCTGTGAAACAATAAGAAAGACAACGATATATTATGCGTCTCTTACTGTTTTTTTCTTTTCTATTCCTGAAAGAAGCAGAGGATTCGACTTACAGATTTTTTAACAATGGCATGTTATCAAGTCGTGGCAAAGGTGCAAATTCAGATCCATTCAAATCACTAATTCTCCTGAACAACACATTTACATCAAAGATAAGTAATCATCACAAAAATAAAACTTAAATTTCAGTCCTTACTTTATCAGTATATAAAATACAGCACATACAATTCAGTTAAGTTTCTCAAAAGTGAAATTTCAGAAGGAATTGGCCCATTTAATCCACTCCCTTGAATGATTCTGTCAAAAGTAAAGTAACCATTGATGATTTCTGTAAACTCAAGCAATACAAAAACAGAGTAACTTCAGGAAAAATTAAAGAAAGAAAAAAGGAGAGTGCATACAGTGTACCGATATTTGTCCAGTTCTGAATAAAATCAGGTATCTTTCCAGAGAACTGGTTATCCGAAATTTCGCTGCATTGAGAGAGGGCATGGAAATTTCTCATAAGAATTATTTTTTTAATTTATTCATCACTTAATATCATAAAAGTTTGAAGCTTACAAATCTCGCAATGTAGTGAGCTTTGCCAATGTCGCAGGTAGTTCTCCAGTAAAATTGTTAGAGGAAATTTTCCTATACATACAATTGAAAAACAAAACAGCAAATTATGATTCTAAACCGTATAAATCAAGATGGACTTTATACATAGGGCTTTTATATTTTGAGGGATAACATCAATTAAGGGGAAAAAATAAAAAATACTTACAGCGTTCGGATCTGGGCTAGATTTCCAAGCTCACGAGGAATATTTCCAGACATTTGATTAGCTGTTATATCCCTATCCATTTCAAGTTAAGTTCTACTTAAACTCTTTAAATTGAACACATGAAATGGATTTTATTTGCTAGGTGGGATAATGAGAAACTCACAACTGTATCAGAGTAGATAAATTTGCGATCTCCACTGGTATTGAACCGGTTACTCGATTGCTGGGGAGACTACTGTGATAATTAAGAAACATATTGTCATTAGCTTATTGTTCATGTAATTACTTACTATACTAATCCACAAAAAACTGAATGTGAAGTCTGATAAAGAATGTGAAATAAGACCGATCTGTTAAGATCATATAATATATAGAAAAATTAATGACTAAAAATCAGAAAAAGAAAAGTAAGAGACAAATCATACATGTTACGAATATTCGTCATGGTGCCCCATTCTTTAGGAATTGTACCGTTCAAGTAATTGCGAGAGAAGTCACTGTAATTGAGGGAGGGAGAGAAAGAGTTTGTCATACAAAATAATATATCGATACATGTGATTGAAAAAACAAAACAAGTTCAGTCACTGTTAATTTAGATTTGAGGAATGGTTCAAGAACTGCGTACATAATTTGAAGGTATCGCAACCTGTTCAGTTCTGGTGGGAGAGTGCCGGGCAGATTTTGCCCTTTCAAAGTTCTGTATGCACATTTTGCCATAAAAAAGTTAGACATAAACAATAAGCAAAATAAAGTAACTATGTCTGATTCTTAACAATACTTTAAGAAGAAGAAAAATTGCAACAAGCTCTTCAACTACAGAAAGTTCTAAAACTGATTTTACTATTTGTCTAACATCTTTTCAGCAAAAATACATGTCTGAGAATATTGATTTTACTTTCAAATCTTATTGACTAAATGGGATAGCAGTTTTTTCGATGGTATTAACCGATCTAACTCATATATTCCTACCTATATATCAATGTAAATACTTCATTACTGATAGAACAGGGACATTCCACGGCAAATAGACTTACATTTCAACAACATGGCAGAAGTTGTCAGCAGCAACACTGCAGTTGCAAGTGACATTGTTCTCTACGATATTCAATCTGGGACTGGGATGCGCAGGCTTCGGTGTAGCCCAGTTAGGTTGGTTGCTACATGGATCAATGTCAAAGTTCCAATCATTCTTACCAAGTGATTTAGCTATACCTTCAAGAGCTTTCTCTATATATACATACAGTTGATAGATATCAGCTAAGTACTGAAAAATTACAAATCCAGAAGCATATATCATCAAATATATATATATACAGAATTTCTATATGAGCAAAAATAATATATGATATTTGAACTAACATGGATCTTTAGATGAAAAAACTAGAAAAGAAAGATCAGATCAATGAGCTATGGTGGAAATATATATCATACTTTCATCAGGGTGAATAGTAGTTGCTCCAAAAGCTGTTAGAGATATGAACCAAATGAGAATGAGTGAAAAGAAGAAGAAGAAAAAGTTAGTGGATGTGTCCATCTTATCTTAAAATCAACAAGGAAAAGAAAAATACAAATATATATGTCAAGGAAAGTTCTTACTGCATGTAAACTCAATTATAAGAGTAAATCATCAATTGATTCCCTCAAATTGTCAATTCATTCTTTAGAAGAATTATTAATATGCAAAAATATAAAAACAATCAATTATATTTGTAACTAATTTATTCGACTCAAGGGTTAATGAACTGAGATGTGATATATGAACAACCTAAAAAGATTGTCAAGTATCCACACCGTAGCATTATCAAGCAAATTACAGCCTGCACGCAAATTGAGGCAAGGAAAGAAACTAATAAAAAAAATGAAAAAGTGGGTGCAGAGTATATTAATATACGGTGTGCGACAACTTATATGTTGTCAAAATAACATTCCTACTATACCAAAAGAAGAATCATTTAAGAGAACCTGAATTCTATTTTTAGGTGAAAACAATTTTTTGCGAGATTTTACTTACCTCCGAGCCTAATACAAGAAAAAAATAATCATATTTGTCATTTTAAAACAGTTAATCTAATCCCTAAATAAATTAATGATTTTTAAAATTTCTTTAACTTTAGAAATCAAAATGGGGTCACTAACAATTTTATAAGAATTTCATTGACATAAATGGCAAACCACCATTTTTTTTCATGTAACACAATCAATTTAAAAATATCTATAAAAAGTGATGTAAAGTGGTAAAGTAGTAGATTCTTAGTGTAAAACTGTTTTACACCCATAATGTATACCCTTTAATTTCATTTTATAAAGTAAATTGATTGGTTCAAAATGCTTAGTCGACATTGATGAGAAATAAGCATTTATTTTTCAACATTTCAGACAATTGTGCAAGTACGTGTACTATGTATGGCCCACTGAGTAATGATAGCAAACTCGTACGTAAACGACACAGACGATTAGTATTTTTTTATTTTTTTTTGAGAGAATACGATTAGTATTTTTGAAAAGCAGAAACGTCTCTGAATTGATGCATGTGAGGTTGTAAGTGTAAAAATAACCACATTTTAAGTCATTCATTTCATACCAAAAAGGGAAAAGATATATATAGCGACATACAGCAAAATCATCCGAAAGCATGGGGGAATTGTAAAATATCCTTAAGACATAAAATCCACATAAATAAGTTATAAAATAGATTTTTGGTCCCTAAAAATATAGCGAATTTTAATTTTAATTTCTAAAAGATAAAATCAAATATTTTATCCTCAAAAAAAGTTTTGTTCTTGTTTATTTGTTGTCTTTAAGCCAATTTATGTTCATATTAATGTCAAGATTATCACTTGTTTATGTTCAAGATATATTCATGTATGTTTATCTATTATGTTCAACCTTTGTATGTCCATATTATCAGGGTGTTCCCGCACCATGCACGAGATAATTTTTTATTTTTAATATTATTAATAATTTGTTTATTTTAAAGTATCGTATGATATAGTTTGTTTATTTTTATGATGAAAGTTAAAATGATTGATATTCTTCATATATTTATATATAATGTGTATAGTATTTATAATAAAAAAAATATAAATTTATTCAACATATAAGTGTAAAAATTATTTGCTTCAATTATCGACAGTGCCAAAAAATATTTTGAAAAGTGACTTCGAATAATTAATTCAAATTGTGTTGTTTGACGGGGCTAGATCGAGAGTGATTCTCACTCTCCGTCCCAATCCTTCAAAAGATTTTTCATCCTCATTCTCCACCACAAAAAGATTTTCACTATTGTTCCCGTCCTTGTATATCTCCACGGGTTTCTGTGGAGAATTCATAAATATAAACATAAACCATATTATACCCTTATGAATATATCAAAAGAGAACATTTCGTACACAATTTCCTCTTAGAGTTGATCTTTAAACTTGTAGATCAATGTTATTCATACAAAAGCATCAATTTGGTCTCCCTACGTAGCAAAGATTTGAACATCATATTTTATGAAAGATACAATAAACAATATTTTTTGTGTTAGCCCTTCTGTTCTTAGAGAAAGAGGGCCTTATTAATCCGAAGTTCAGGCAAATGTAAGTAAAGTCTGATCGAGAGTTGTTGATATACCCATAAATCAAATTCAAACTCAAATTCTCTAATTATTAACCACTTGAGTTCAATTACTTGATTTTTTCTTTCAACTCGAAGTAATAAATAAATAAATTCCTAACGGTGTTAGTAATAGGAAAGCCAAAACATATTCCAACCCAAAAATTCATTTGTAAATGTTCGATATTTCAATTTTATATTTTTAAATCCATATAAATTGTGCGTTTAAACAAATACATATAAATTAAGGTAACTTAAATGGCAACCAAAAAATAAGGTCACTTAATATTTAAACCTTACAAGTTACCAGTCAACAAGACAAAACAATCCTAGCCATCCCTATTAATTTATATTAAATGAGTGGTTGAGTTTAGATGAGCCTAAGATGGGGAAATTTTGCAATTTCCCCATGCTAAACGTCGCCTAACGACAGACAGCAAAGTCATCCGAAAGCATGTGGGATAATGTTTGAAGCCAACTTAGCACCCCACTCACCGTGTTTTCCGCCCATAAACAAATTCTATTGGTTATCACAATTCTCGTGATTCACTTTGGATGTATTTTTACCTTTATATAGCAGCTCTCTTTCATAAAAGCATTATGTTTTGAACTTTTTTCTTTTCCTTTTATGAAAATGTTCCTATTTACCTAAAAATTTTAAAATACATGTTCATATATCAGTTATCTTTTCATACCTACAGTGCTAACTTCGTTCTTCACCGTAGCTTGTGAACGAGCAAACAACTGCTATCTAAATGAAACCGAAACACCACTTCGGTGATTCCACCACCGTAAGCCGATCATGGGTGCTCGTTTATTCCTTCATAAGCTCTCAATGTGTCTTCACGTTTCCTTCTCTTTTAATGAGATAAATGCCTTTTTAAGTCGGCTACATATGTTAACCGATCTAACAATGGTTTATTACGTTGGCTCACTTATGAAGTGTTTGGGCCATTAGTTTATTATTGTATGATTACTTGTTTTATAAAATGTGGCACTCATGTTGAAAAATGTTTTAGAAGAAAATTTTATGATCTTATGAAAAGGAATCATGATGATGTGTGTAAATTACACTAATGTCCATAGATTATCGTATAAATTATAAACAATAGTTTTATGAAATTTTGATTTTGATTAAAAGTGTATGTATCAAACTATATTCTTTCAATGACACCAACAATATAAAAATAAAGATGATGTAAATTATTATATTTTTGTTATTTAAAAAAAGAAATCTTTTTAAATAATACCAACAATATAACATCTTATGGACAATTTTGTTTAACGGCATAATTGAAAATTAAAAAAAATAAGTCAAAAACTATGTATATATTTTATACATAGTAGTATAAATATATTTTTAGCAAATACTATAGATTTTATAAAGTATACATTGTATCTCTTTTAGAGGTGAAAAAGTGAAGGGTAGGAAAGCAGAAGCTTCCACAAGTTACTAAAGAGTCAGATTGTAACCAGAGGAACATCACAGTCGGTGGCATAATTCATGGGATAGTTTGAGAATGTGAAATCAAATACGAAGGGTGTGGATTAAGTCTTATTGTTGGGTTGTTTTTGGCAAATAAGGATAGAGGAGGAAGAACAAGGTTTTGTGTTCATACGGAGAATGATCCACCGACATCAGTTCTCCAACAACGGGAAATTCTTTCATGGTCACAACCCTAAATGAAAAACTTTTAAGCACACTCATATCAAATGGAAAAATTAAAACAAAAATAATATAATCACATCAATATCAACATCATTTAATTTTATTTTCATTTAATTTTTTTATTTGATGTGAGTGTATTCAAATATTTTTCATTCAGTGTTATATCCATGGAAGAGTTTCAATTCTCAGCATCTTATATAATTTGTGAGTAATGGAAACTATAACAAAGTCTTAGATTGTTACTTTAATTTTCTTTCTATCTATTAATTAACTTAATTTCTTTCGTTCTTTGATTCTTTTATCGAAGAAAAATTGAAACACTAACTTACTTAAAACACTTTTTTTTTTTGTTAGAGAGACATGATAATATGATTTTATGGTTTAGTAAAGTTAAATGTATCAATTTTGTTTTGTTGGATACTTTTGTGAATTTGAATATTATTGTTTGAACTATTTTTGGGAAATTTTATAAAAAAAACTATAGCTATTATCGTATCTGTATGTCTGCTCTTTCTACTGCGTTAACGCATGTGATTATTTTATTATGTTTGTTTGTATAATTTTGATTAAAATTTTTAAATATTAATGAAAATTATTGATATATTAATATATAAACAAAATATTGTCAAGACATATAACAAAATTATTTCTGAATTCAACATATTTTAGTTTGTCTGCATATAAAATTAAGATAAAATAATGAGTATTTATTGTTTATTCTAATAGTAAATAGTAACATCATAACATAAATGTATAAATGACATGTTATGTAAAAGAAACATTGTTATGATTACGATAAAATACTCCTTCCGTTTTAAAATGAATGTCGCTTTAGCCAATTGCACACATATTAAGGAATGAAATGAAATAATCATTAGATATAAGACATTTACTAAACTGGCCTTATTTTATAAGAAAAAGACAAACTTAAAGTTGCATTGAAAATTGTGTGAGAGAAAAGTTGGAGAGGGTAAAGTTGGAAGAAAAAAATTAAAGGTGTATTGGAAATAATGACATTCATTTTGAAACAAATTTTGTTTGGTTAAAGTGACATTCATTTTGAAACGAAGGGAATAATATCTTTAAAAACTATATTTTTCGTAAAGTATTCATCGTCTCCTTCTATTTTCCCTTCTTTTGATGAAAACTTTTGTTGAATTTTGAGAAACTCCTCTTGATAAAGCTACATATAATTGACCATTCGTGAATGGTCAGCCCTTGTGACTTATTTAGGATAATGACAAAACTTAGTCTAACGGGAAACTGTTTTCTACTAAGCACAAAGGGAAGTCATGAACTCGCATTTGTTTTTTAATTAATTCTGGGCAAGAATTCTTTTTTTCCAGCATTGCTTCCTTTTGTGATTTCCACATCCAACATATTCTTCAATAAACCACGACATGACAATCGTGTCCAATTACACAAGCCATATTTAGGGTCTATGTTTCGAAACAACATCAAAGGTGCACCTTTTTTTACCTTTAAAATATGTGGTGGGATACTTCCTTAAACAATTGAGTTTATGAATTTCTGTTGAGATGGTAGTGTAGCCATTTGTTTCTTTCTACCCTATTTATCTATCTTTAATCCACCGGTTCTATTTCCACTTCTATTTGATTTTTTTCCTTTTATATTGTGATTACGAATTATGATATTACTCCTCGCCTATGAATCACATACACTCTTCATATTAGATGTGTCTGAACACGTGTTGCATCCGCATCCACAAATATAATTACCCTAAATTATGTGATTTTCTCAAATTATAACGTTATTGGCATGTCAGTATCCGTGTTGTATCTGGTGTCGGTGTTCGTATCCATACTTCTTAATTAGCGGTCCTCTCATATAACGGCCTCTTAGATGGTGTTTTAAGCTTTATAATGTTTCTGATTTTAGTTGTTGGTAACATGAGTGTGATTATGGTTTAATAATTTTGAATTGTTTAAATGGTTTTAACACTTTGATTTCACTGTATTTCGTTGAAAATTGGGTGGTGGCCATGGGAGCAGTTTATCAATTGTATGCATGCAGAACGGCAGGTAAAGGAGCTTAATGGCAGGAGATGTTATTGCTTATTTTCCCTTTATTTAATAATAATTAAAAAAACATGGTTCTCTTTATATATATATAAAAAAATCACGCTATTATAGTTTGTATAAGCAATTATAAATCAGCAAAGTCAAATAATTTTTAAAATTAATCATAAGCAATTTGAATCATAATCACTTATAAACCAGCAAAGTCAAATATAATCCATAAATTAATAGACTTTGATTAGTTGTAACATGAAAGGATTTAAAGTTTAATCTTTAACATTATATTTTGCTGACGTTTGTTACTAATCTTTTTTTCAAAAGATTTAAAGTCCAATATTTGACATTATCTTTTGTTCACATTTGTTACTAATATTTTTTTTAGAGTATTTAAAGTCCAATCTTTAACATTATATTATTTTTTGTTCGCGTTTGTTACTAATCTTTTTTTAGAGGATTTAAAGTCCAATCTTTAACATGATTTTTTATTCACGTTTGTTACTAATATTTTTTTAGAGGATTTAAAGTCCAATATTTAACGTTATTTTTTGGTCACGTTTGTTACAATTGATCAAAGGCTAAAGAAGAATAACTTAATAAAATAATATGGAAATACTGTTTTTTGTGGAAGTAATAAAATAATAAGGAAATACTGTTTTTTAGGGATATGAAAATACTTGGCAATCTATGTCGGTTGTATTGAGGGGAACAACACAGATGGACAACATAAAATCGGTTGATAAAAAAGTAACATGAGTTTCTGTTTTGTGCTAGTTTTTTGTGAGTTTAATCTATGGTTAACGGAGGTAAAAGAGGATTAACAGGGACGATTAATGACATGGATTAGTAATCCACATGTTATTTTATAATTGGCTAACAGTAAGAATAGTTTATAAGGAATTGAGTGTAAGTTTTTTCCTTAAATTAAATTTATTCTTATCTATTTGTTACATGTGTTATTTGTATTTAAATTTAAAATTAAAAATTAAGGGTATTTTTGAAAAAAAAAGTCCAACCCAAAAGTGTGTTGAAAGTGGTAGTTTTCTTTATATATAGTACAAATAATTTTTTTTAATAGCAAATATTATTCCACACTAGTGGAAAGACGGGCAATATCGTATGTGATTATTTTATTAAGACGGGCAATATTTTTTATTTGAATTTTTAAATTTTTAAATATTAATGAAAATTATTGATATATTGATTTATAAACAAAATATTGCCTGCATATATAATAAAGATAAAATAATGATCTTTTATTGTTTATTCTAATAGTAATTAGTAACATCATAACATAAATGTATAAATGACATGTTACGTAAAAGAAACATTGTTATGATTGCGATAAAAGAATATCTTTAAAAACTACATTTTCGTAAAGTCTTCACCTTCTCCTTCTATTTTTCCTTCTTTAATGAGAACTTGAGAAACTCCTCTTGATAAAGTTACATATGACCTTGGCTGAAAACATGTCGTGGAAGATAGATTCTAACATTGAGAATGGTCTGCCATTGTGACTTATTTAGTCTAACGGAAAACTATTTTCTACTAAGCACAAAGAGAAGTCCTGAACTCGCATTTTTTTTAAAATTTAATTCTAGGCAAGAATGCTCTTTTTCCAACATTGTTTCTTGTTAGGATTTCCACCTCCAACATATTCTTAAATAAACCACGACATAACAATTGTGTCCCATTACACATGTCATATCTAGGGTCTATGTTTCACAACAACATCAAAGGTGCACCTTTTTTACCTTTAAAATATGTGGTTCGATACTTCCTTGAGCAATTGTGTTTAGGAATTCTTCTTGATATAAGTTATAAGTATCCCCTTCAACCTCGTCAAATGACAACAAATTATGTTCTTCTCCTGGAAACTAATTGATAATTATGTCATTCAATTTTTGAACATCATCATTTGTAGGTGTAATTATGACTCTTTCGACCATATACGATGCTTCCCATCCATGCAAATATAATTGTGGAAAAATATGATCAATAAGAGTTTGAATTGATTATTTTCCTTCCCATGGTAATGAAATTTGAGGAGGTATCCTCACCATATCATTGGGTTTGGTAGGTTCAACACCGTCACCAATTCGCATAAGAAATTGTGCAAATTCATCATTCACTGATTGCATATTTTGTACTAAATGTAGGACCTTGGTATTGCCCACAAATAAGACCTAATAATACATGCAGATATCCTTTGTGCCTAACTACCTTTTTGAATAACTAAAACTACTTGACGAAAATCTCTACCCATGATCATAACTTTTCCACCAAATGGAACATCACAGTCTAAAATATATTTTAGTGTTCGATCTAATGCTTCTAAACATTATATGTTTGTCATTGAGGCTTCATCCTAAATTATGGCAGCTGCTACTCTAATAAGCTTTACAAGATCTTTTTGCTTTTTTATATTGCAGATGGAATTTGGTTGTACATCAAAAGGTAAATTAAATCGGGAATGTGTAGTTCTACCACCCGGTAATAATGTTGCAGCTATACCAGATGACGCGGTTGCTAAGACAATTTTTACTCTATCTCTCAAAGTTTCCATTAATCTATACTATATATTGGAGGGAAGACCATTTGTCAATGAAAGATATATAAATGTGAGATTGTTGCGGGGCTATGCTACAACAGCAGCAACGGGGGAAGGCCATTTGAAAATATTGGAGGTCGTTATCAATGGTGGGGCGTCACAACTTGCAAGTGAAGAGGACAACGATTGCTGACTAAACTAACTACAAAAAAACTTGAGTGGGAAAACAAATATCACATAGAAAGCATAAAGGAGTTGAGTGATAGAGTTTTCAATGTCATCATCGGTACCGACGTCACATACGTTGCTGAAGCTATATAGCCTTTATTAAACAATGATTTATTTAATAATTAAAAAAAACCACGGTTCTCTTTTTATAAAAATAAAAAATAAAAAAATCACGCTATTGTAGTGTGTATAAGCAATTAGAAACTAGCAAAGTCAAATAATCCTTAAAATTAACCATGAACAATTTGAATCATGATCACTTATAAACCAGCAAAGTCAAATAATTCATAAAATTAATCGACTTTGATTAGTTGTAACATGAAAGAAAAAGAAAAAAAACCTACAGTTTAATTATGAATTTTGATGCAGAGGGCTGAGAGAGGTTGAGAAAAACTAAACAATGTGGGAACGAACTATGAATTGTGAGAACCCTACTTATTAATATTTAATATAGTGCTAACAAATCTCTTCCTAAAATATTTCGAGAGATCGAACCCCGGACCTTGCATATATTATGCATTGCCCTTACCAACCGAGCTAAGCTCACGAAGACCTACTTGGCAATCTTTGTCGGTTGTATTAAGGGGAACAACACATATGTACAACATAAAAGCGGCTGATAAAAAAGTAACATGAATTTTTATTTTGTGCTAGTTTTGTGTGAGTTTGATATGTGGTTAACGGATGTAAAAGAGGGTTAACGGGGACGATTAGTGACATGAATTAGTAATTCACGTGTTATTTTATAATTGGCTAACAGTAAGAATATTTCATAAGCAACTGTGTGTAAAAAATTTCCTTAAATTAAATTTATTCTTATTTATTTTTACATGTGTTATTTGTATTTAAAATTAAGGACATTTTTGGAAGATAAGTCCAATCCAAAAATGTCGAAAGGCGTAATTTTCTTTATATATAATATAGATAAGAAATGGCGGCGTTTATTATAGGAGAGGTAAATAGGTCTCCTACGATAGGAGAATGTGTAAAAGACAATTTTTTTTTTCTCTACTAAAATGACATTTGTTTGCATGTCTCTATTCATTTAACCGAAGGGCAATGTTGGAATTTTCTCTTAAATAAAAAATTATGAACATAACACCAACATGTGAGCTTGTATGAGTTTGCTGAAAATTTTTCCAATTTTATCAACAATACCAAAAACACCCCTTTTAAAAAATGAATATAGATATTTAAATAATACAATTCTAAAGGGTCATTTAACATGTGAATCTCAACCATTCAAAAGTTTTTAACTATATCAAATGGTTCACATTCATTTTGCAAAAAAATAAATAAATTCAAGTCTCCTGCGGTAGGAGACCTAAAGAGGTCTCCCACTGCAACCTTTGTCATAAGAAAGAAACACAAGGCAAGCTAAAAAACAAAAAATATACATAGGCATGACAACAAATTAAACCTATACCTGTGGTTACCCACCTGAACCAACCCCAATTTGATAGGTTTTTTTCCGTTTTGACTGGGTTTGGGTATGAGTTTGAGTTTTCCCCGATTTCAAAATACAAATATGGGATGGGTAACGGGTACCCACATCCGTCCTGAATGCAAATAACTACTTTATGCTGATATGCCATGTTATTTTGTTTGATAATTGTCGTGTTATAAAAATTACCTTTGATATTTAAAGGAGCAACTAAATCAATCGGTCTAACAAATGTTAAAGTGAACATATTTCTCTAGGGGTTGCAAAAAAACTTCTATTTTTTATTAAAAAAAATTATTCCATGCGGGAATGGGGATGAGGCGGAGATACCTGAACCCGTCGGGGACGGGCATGAGGTTCAATTTCTCATCCCCGTTAGGTATGGGTAGGGTAACGGGTAAGTATATGAGAATCAGGTATGGGGACGGGGAATGTAAAACCCGTCCCACCCCGCCCCATTGCCATGCCTAAATTGAAAGACGGTTGTTCCATATATATCCGGAAAACTGCCCCCAAATCCCTCGAATCAAACAACACACAACTACCAAAAAACTAGAAAAATGTTGCTCTTCCCATATTAGAACTTGCTTAAAAACACATGAAAATGACCAAAAAACTTCAATCATAGTTAACTATTGCTGAATTTTTTTGGTCATTTCCATGTGTTTTTAAGCAAGTTCTAATGTGGGAAAAGCAATTTTCAAACTAGAAACTGCTAACAAAAACAGCCCAAGTTAAACAGCCAAAAACCTGGCCCTCTAAAGAACTGCCCAACTGAAAACGATATGCTGATTACACCCCACAGCAGCCGAAACAGTAATAACCCAAAACACAAGCAGACCAACTCACCAACTTAGAAACAATGCAGCTGTTGCACTGACAATAACCATAAAAAAAACAGCAGCAGTTAGCTCCCAACAAACCTCGCTACCTCAAGAGACAATCATTTAGGATCCACCTCCATTCATCTCCTCTCCTATACATATATTTCAAGATCAATCAAATAACAAATACATGTGGCATTTCATTGTCAATTACTTAACAAATGAACCACATGACACTAACACAATTAAAAAACTACATATTAAATTTGAGGTAAAAAAATAAAAATAATAGCCCAATTACAAATTAAATACCATTTATTGCAACAAAAAAAAATCTTTTCATTTGAATTAAAAAAACATTGATATAGTACCAAAAACAATGTTTAATATCTTAAACATTTAATTAGATGAGCTCTAGCCACTAGACTACTTGACAAAAAAAATAAAATTAAATCAATGATACTCATTTGATTGATTTTTAATTTTTTTTTTGTCAAGATTTAATTTATCTTTCAATTAATGTAAAATGGAAATAACTGCACAATGCTCTATTTTCCTAGAAAATAATTACGCGCCTCTCTCTACTAAGGAACAAACACAATTACTTTTACCATTAAATTATTATTTTTTTATAAAAATAAACGATATTCATTCATTCAAATTAATAGAGTACATCGATGCAATACAAACTCAAAGTCACTAAAAATAAAAAAGATGAATATGCAGAATATTCAAGTCTCCTGATCTACAAATTAGACGATGTCAAAGTCATTGATTGAATTTGCATTTCCACAAAGCTAATCTTTCAACCTAAATAAAATAAACATCGCACTAAGATGGGAAAACAAAATCACAACACACAAAGACATGAAATCAAAACAAATAGAGGAATGCAACACGACAATATCACAAAAACAAATTAAAAAATATTAAAAATATGTGGATATCACTTATTTAAGTATAACAAAAGGAAAACCAATTCGGAGGGGTGATTTTGGGTCAAAATTGACCATAAATCACCCCACTTCGATAGATAAAAAGAAGAAAAAGGTGACTGCTAGGGTTTAGGAAAGAGAGAAGAGAGAGATTACCTACCTACCTGTTGAACTAAAGTGAGTTTTGTATAATGTCTCTTTAGTTTTGATGGTAACAAGGTATTAAAAGAACAATTGGACATATGCAAATGTATGTTCAAGTGTGCAAGACCATAAACAAATATTCAATGTATTAAATCAAGTTTTAGTGCTGAAAGAACATATACAACAATATTTGAAATTTGAAGAGAAGCTGAAGTTCTGACTAGAATCTGAAAGATCCAGACTATGAAATTTGATCCTGTGGCTGTGATGATGTTTTACTGTGATTGAATCTGGACCTCTTGATTCATCAGATGGTCCAGATTCGTCCAGCCTGAGCCCTATGTTTTGGCACTAAGCCCAACTACCTTTAATTTTTTACTACATTTTTGCTAACTACATCACTGTTTTTACTTCCTGCACCTTTTTCACTTAATTTTTTTCCTCTAAATTCACAAAAAATATTTTGCTTTGTGTTAATTATTACTTACTGTTTTTTATATTTCTTTATATTATTCTTGCATTATATTTGTTCATCATCTCATGCATATTTATTCTTTGTCATTTCATTTTATCATCATTAAATTTTTAGTGTGTATAATGGGATTTGATGTAATTTAATTCATGCACTTCATTTTTCTTGTCATTTACTTTTCCTTGAAGCTTTAGCATGTATTTAGGGACTATGTAATACTCACATAATAAAAATGCACCGACACCACAATTTATTTACCGCATTATGCTATGACCGTGAGCAAGGACCAAATGAATGAGTGACAAACTAGGTAAATTTTTTTGGACTAATTTGAGGGCCTTAAAAATGAACAACTAGTAACTTTAGGATGGAATTTTACTTGGGATCCATCATCCTTGGTAATTCCTTTCACTTTATTTTTTTTACATTACGTCAAAACGCTTAGTTTTTTACCGTTAGCTTAGAAAATTAATTTTTTCCAAAAAAGTCAAATGTATCAAACTTCAAAAATATTTTCTTAAGAAACCTTGGATTTTAACCCAAGAGTTTGTTTTTCCATTTATTTTCTTAATCAAATTGTTAAACAACTTTAATATCCACATTAGACTTGTATTTCTTTTAATTAAAATCAAACAACCTCACTTCTTTTATTCTTCTATGCCTTTGAGGTCTCTTTTCTCTTCTTAAAACCATTTTCAAAAACTTTTAAAATCAATACAACTCACTAAATAAATTTTTAGGAGTGAACTACATTGGTTTTGATCCATTTTCTTTAAGGGTATGTAGGCAAAGGACCCAATCCTTCCAAATCAAATAAAAATAACAAAAACATGCTTCTTCTCCCTCCATTCTTTCACTTAGAATTTTAGGCAAGTATTATTAAAATAAGCAAATAAACTTAGCACAAGATAATTTAGGCAAGAGGTTCCTACGGAGTACCGTAGTCGTTTAGGGTGCGTCAAACCTTCCCTTTTCGAAACCAACCCCCGGATCCACAATCTCTAAGGGTTTTTCTCTCCTTTTCCCGTCCCACGAATAAAAGTAAAAAATTCAAAGATTGACGATTCAAAACCAAATAATGGTTTGATATCCGAAAATCAAAAGCACAGGTTATTAACAACTTAAAGGACCTATTTGAAACTTATAAAATTTAAATGACTAACCCGGTATTTTCGTCAAACCTAAAGGACCAAAAGAGGTATTTGACCTGACCTCTTAAACACAACATAGCATATTTCTTTTATGTTCTTATTTTGGTAACATTATAAAGACTGTTTAATTGTTACTATTAAGTAACAAACTGTAACATATATAATACTCCCTCCTTCCAAAATTAACCGACATTTTTGCAGAAATATTTGTTCTAAAATAACCGACTTTTTTCAATTTTCAATACAACATTAATCACCAATGTGTGCACTTAAAGCAGGATACCGTCAACATCATCGCCAATTCAATTATCGCATTATTGTTTTTAACAATATTTTCAAAATCATTTTCGGCCCAAAGGTATGCCATATAAGGAATGTAAGAAGAAGCCATCACTGCCTTAGAGAAAAAGCCATGCATTGAAAGTGGTGGTGCTTTGTGACACCAAACACACATTTAATGTAAGGGCTTATAAGAAACTTGGTAGTAGTCTCTGTAGAATAACTCAGTTGGCAGGGAAATTGCAATATGCAGAGGCGAGGTTCGAACCCTGGATTTCTCATGTATTCACCTAAAAAGGTTGAATTTCTAGTCACTAGATTACTTGACTAAAAAAGAAGAAGAAAGAAACTCGATAGTAGGACATGACCGGATGCAATACTATATTTCTAAAGCCCCAATTAAATTAATTTTCCATGGGTATAACATGACTCTCTCTTAGAAAAAGAAACCTAGTTCGATTCTTGAAATCGTCTATTTGAAAGATAGTTAAGATATGGTAAAAAAACAATCTAATGTCTCATTGTCCACTTGAGATTTATTAGTCTCATATTGAATACAAAAGACCTAACTCATGAGAATACTGTTAAGCACATGCTGAGGGTCAGAGATCATAAACTTTGTAAATCTTCCAAACCGTACTCTCGGAGATCGAGTCATCCATATACGAACTAAAACTTTCACACCTTTTGCTATACCTTTTCAGAACCTCACAAACAAAAAAACATTGGTTTGAAAATATACAACATAACAATCAATTTCATTTCACTGAATGGTCAAACTTCAATTTTCTCAACTTGGGAGCAACAAATATGAATCCCTCCTTTCAATCGAAATTTCAGACCATGAAATACAACATAATGTAAAGTGCCAACAACATACTCTTTAAGACACTTTCGAAACGCACCTTCTTTTATTGATTAAAATTCATACAAATACCTAAATTTATGTGATACCAACTGTTTTGCTGGATACAATTTAAAATAGTGGGATACATTTAAATTTTAACAAATAATAATTTGTTAGAAAGAGTGCATTAGAGAGCACGCACAATTATTGGTTAAAATTCAAATGGACAGAGATAGTACTCAGTTTTAAAGACATCATGACTTCATCACAAGACACAGTGGCAGGACATCAAGCCGGAAGATGCAATTATTTATCAATAAACGCGCTTAATTTCTTTTCTCCCAATAGGAAGAATCAAGGTGGACAGGATAAAGGTCTACAGCTGATGAAGATGTAGCAGTCCATGTCCCATCAGTTAATAAACTCTGACTTTGTGTTTGTGACTTACTTGTACTATTTTCTTCCATCCCATAGTAATACTGCCTCAATACTTCCATGTTCTTTTCATCCATTACTTCACTTGAATCTGGCACAAATTCTGGAACCACAGTTCTTCCTTCAAGCATACTTACGACTGACGACATAGGGGGCCTAAGGTTTGAAGTGACGTTCGTGCATAGGAGAGCCACATTGATCATCACCATAGCTTCATTTTTGTCGAAATCTAAACCTAATCTTCTATCAACTAGCTCCATCAGGTCACCTCTCTCTTTCAACAAATGCGCCTGTTGAAAGAAAAAAAAAAAAAAGAATAGTTTGATTTGAATCAAAAACATTTACAATAGGTACATTCAATTTTTGAAAATTCTTCAAAGTATGAAACTGGTCATATTTGTTTTTAATAAGTAAATACCAAAATGGTGTCGGTAGTATGTCACTTAGGCAATTCATTTCATTATATTAAGATTTTAGAAATTGAAAGTAACTATTAAATCTTATGTACAACACTCTTTTTTTTATCCCTTCATTGTCTTTGCATGCTGTTTCTTAATTATTAATCTTTTTGCTAAGTTGTTGTCTTCTTGCGACAAGGGAAAGGGTTAACAGATTTTATTCTCTTTTAGAGTTGAATTATACGATGAAAAATTTAGAACAATACATGTATGTATATTGGATAATTAGATTTGATGACCAATTGATAACATAAAAAGTTACCCAATCAAGAAGATAGAATGCTTGCTCCTTTGACCGATACAAGGTGTTGCTCTTTCCACTAACGATTTCTAAGGCAACAATTCCAAAACTATAAACATCTGCTTTGTCCGTCAAATACCCATGCATTGCATATTCAGGAGCCATATATCCACTGCATAATTGGAACATATCATTGCAATAATTGATATAAGTATAGAACATGATTTCAGAGTTAACTATTAAAAGTTTCAATTTAAACTGAATTTGATAACTTTTTGCAGTACTTTTTAATAAACAAAGAGAAGGCAAGAATTATAGTTACTTACTAGGTGCCAGCAATTTTAGTGCTAATGTGAGTATTGTCCTCCTCATCAAGTTTCGCCAAACCAAAATCTGATATCTTTGGCTCAAGATCTTTATCAAGCAACACATTAGTGGCCTTGATGTCTCTGTGAACAACCTTCAGTCTTGATTCTTCATGAAGGTATGCCAAACCTCTAGCAATACCAAGACAAATCTTCTGCCTTACTGACCAATCTAGTTTTATTTGGTGTTCCGCTGGACCTTTATTTGTGAATATAATAAAAATCAGAAAAAGATACCACATAGTCACGTGCTAAGTGAAAAAAATGTGGAGAGTTCACAGAAATAGCAACTGAAGTAGAACATATAGGAAAAATTACCAAATAAAGCACGAGCAAGGCTATTGTTTTCCAAGTATTCATATATCAGCAACAATTGATCTCCCTCCACACAACAACCGTGGAGTCTAACAAGATAAGGGTGTTGCAAAGCAGAAATCATGCCTATCTCGTTTAAAAACTCACGATTCCCTTGCTTTGATTTAGAAGAAAGTTGCTTCACTGCTACCAATGTCCCATTCGGTAAACATCCCTACATTATGTGGGATACTATTTTGTTAGAAGTTAAAAGTGAATTTTCTGATAAATATTTATAGTAAAAGCTTGACACTCGTGGATTTGTTATATTATGCAAAATACCTTGTACACGGGACCAAATCCTCCTTCACCAATCTTATTGGAAATATCAAAGTTATTTGTTGCAGCTTTGATTTGTCTTAAGGTAAAAATACCCGTCTGTAGGTCTAAACTATTTAGCTCTGGCAATTGACGTAAAAGAAAGATTAAAGATCTCTTGTACTAATAAAAAATAAAATTACACACATATGGACACTCTACATTGACGATCTGTTTGCTGTAAGCTTGCAACTTTTTTCTTATCAAGATAATTAAGTAGGCTCAGGCCCCATAAGATGATATACTAACAAAAGTATGCATTCAAACTTAATATATTAAACAATGTGCACAAATTTGTTTTTTATCACTTGAATAATCCATGTGTTTGAGGAAAAAGTTCGATAGTAATGACAACAAAAGCAGTTTGTTTGTAATCACCTCTTACTAAATAATTTTTCTTTCCAAAACATCCTTTCGACCATAATATACCAAATACTAGAATGATGATAACTATTGCTGCAAACACAAATCCAACCACAGCTCCTGCAGTTATGCTTCCAGATGGAGAGTCTGCTTGATTATTATACACAAGTTTTAAATATTAGATCATACTATCGAGATCATAGCATAAGATTAGGAACATACAGCGTATTACCCACCAGATTCCACAGATATAGCTGATATAAGAGGACCATATACTGATCTATTTGGAAGAGACTTTGTCCCTTTTCCAGCCCAATACAAACGGATCTCCAAGGTATTACTAGTAACAACGACATCATTGAACTGTTTTATGATTTTCTTTCCAACCCCTCCTGCTTCTTCTGCAATATTGAAGTCTTTTTGCACTGGCTTTCCCTGCAACATTCAATCACAGCCTTAATGATTACAAACTACAAGTGTTTTAATTGTCAGTGTGGTTTAGAAATATTATAGAATTTGATTTTATAAGTAATGCCAAACAAGTGAAAAAATAAGGGAGACCTATTGAAAAAAATTAGTAATGATAATTTTCCTATAGGAACCTATTGATCATTTGATTGATGACCTTTCTTTCTATGAAACATTTAGTGACTATTGAAATAATATTGTTAAACCATGTACCTGAAGGTAGATATCAAATACACGCCTTCCAAGACTACCATAAGTTTGATCGTTTGTGAACACTATTTCAGCAAAATGTAGATTTACTGTGTAATTTCCATTTGCAAGGCAAAACCCATAATAAGTCAAAGAAGTAGGAGAAACGCGTGCACTCGTGTACAATTCAGCATCGACCATAGTAAGTGTAGAGGTATGTCGGGTAGAATAAGTTTTAGTGAGTTGATCACTATCCATGAATATACCAGTGTTGCTGGAAGCCCATTTTCCTGATGAACTGGTTTGGAATCTAGCTGATGCAGATGAATCACCATCATACGTCGTTTTGTTGACTGTTTCTTGATTTCCACCACAATTTATATAAAGAGATTTTGAGGCTGGGTTGAGCAGATCATGTGAGAAACTTTGGCAATACTAATGAAACTAAAAAACTCAAAAAGAAAAAACAGTGATATCTTTGCTGTTTATAGGAAAGTCACCATGAAGAAACTCACGTTTAGGACATTCAAAGTGCAAACACGAAACTGTTGGTCTGAGAGAATGATGGAAGGAATAGAAAAAGTTAGAATGATCAGTATAATAAGTGTCATCACAGGATAAGAGGGAAATGCAAAGGCTATGTATGTATGTATGTATGGCTCTGGGGAGAACAGTTTATTAATATAAGAAACGATGACAACTCATTTTAACCGTCCGATTAAGAAATGAGTGGCTGTAAATTAGAAAACCCATATATATGTGTGTATGCACATGTTTTGGTATTTATAATACAAAACTTACTTTCCGTTGTGCGCCCATGCGGTAGAAAACAAGTTCCTGTGACATATTACAGTAGGCAGTGTGTCAATGCAGATTCTTAAGCTTGCTAACAAATGCACATAAATTCACGGATTCTTACACGTTTTGAATGTCATCTTGACATTTTTGATTCACTTCGTTGATGCTGAAATTATTGGATGAAAGATCTCTGTATACAAGTCATAAACTTCGATTCAGATTATGATAATAATATTAAAATTAGAGACTAAATGAAACATTTGGTGACTACAGAGAATCTAACAATATGAATATCTTGAATATATATAATAAACAGTTGCACAATCATGCTCCAAGAGTATAGAAGTTTCAAACCGATTTACTTACTGGGAAGTAAATGAGAAATAAGCTCCTCATCAATTGGTTCATTAAAACAAATAAAACAGTAAATCATTAAAACAAATAAAACAGTAAATTTAAGTGAAGAGAATTATGTTCCATAAAAAATTACTATAGAATGCAAATCAATTGAGAAGTATGTTTTTTATTTAAATCCGAATTGAAACTTAAGAATGACATATTGGACATAACATATTAAACCAAAGACATGAAACAAAAGTTATACGGAATCAGCCTAAACTTTAATTCAGAGAAACATAATCATGCAGCTTTACGAAGTTATGAACTAATGATTGTGAGAGAAACTAAACTAATGATTGTGAGCCTGATACTAGAGTTCATCAGAAGAACAATAACAAATGATTAAACTGTAGTTAATCATTGCACATAATATTATTTGCATATAATATTTGCATATAATATTAAGAAGTTTTTATTAGGTGACAAATAGTTAATCATTGCACTTATTGCAAGCAGAATAAAAAATATATAGATAAAACAACAATTCCCAATTAAATAAGATGAAGGGGAAAAAAGGAAGGAAGCAAGTAACAAGAAAAGGCAAAGTACACTTAGAAAAGTAAAAAACAAACAGAGGTCGTGTTTCTAGTTTTTTGCTACGTAAATGAAGTACATTATTCAATCAGAGGAACCATACAAGTAATACTGGAAAGATAACTCACACGTCTGAACTCTTCGCCCAAGCAGGAGGAACTTGTCCAGTGAGAAGGTTTCCAGTCAAAAATCTATCATAAAAGAATATCAAGATATTAATGTGCAAAGCTTAATATTTATAGAGGTGAACATTAAGGGAAATAATCTAGTCATTTTAATCACTCCAGTTTATCTCTTCATCTCTTCGAATGAATGGATTGGTTCAGGTAATTGTCTCTAGAGAGGGACCCTTCTATACAGAAAAGCATTCTAATTCTTAGACACTGACTAAGATCAATGAAAAAACAAAAATGCCTAAACTTATTGTTGAAATATATATTTCCTTTTATTATTATTGTATTTTAATGTTTGTTTATTTTTCATTATATCACTCCTTAAATTAAGGAGTTGATTAGTTGAGCATGTGATCCTTTTGACAAAAAAAAGTTGCTTCATAAATGTGCAAATATATTTCCCTGAACTTTGGAATTGATATGCAATGACAGATGTTTGAGTAGTCTTTATACGCACAGAAAATGTAAATAGCAGAAATTTTCAAACCACTTAAAGTATTGCAACCATATAGTTAATCAAATTCCAACATGATCATCGTTTACTATAATGTAACAATTGAAACTCGGTCTGGACTACATGAGCTCCATTAGGTTGACATTTAGTCATGTATTTAGGTTGAGTTTAATCCTCATGAATCTAAGTAGGAGTATTCAGGCTAGAAGTTGAAACTAGATAATTTGTAGGTATAAAGAAACCAACAGATATGTGATTAAAAATATATGCTTAAAACAAATGTGCTAAAATTTACGATGAATTTCATACATGTATGTAAAGTTTATCTCAGCATAGGTCCTCGGAATCGTTCCACTTAATTTGTTAAAGCTGAGGTCTCTGAAACAGATAGATTGAAAACAAGTTAACAAGATACAGAGAAACTTTATCATAGAAAAACAAAGTAGATAGCTATATAAATGTAATATCTATCAAATAGAGTAAGTAAACTTAACAAAGAAACTCAAAGGGAAGCTATAGTGAAACAAAATGTAGAAAATACGCAATTACAAGTATTCAAAGGTTGACGTATTCCCAAGATTTTCAGGTAGCGTTCCATTGATGTTGCAATTCCTCAGAACCCTATGAAACAATAAGATAGACAACGATATATTATGATTTCCTTTCTTGCTGATTTTTTTTTCTTTTCTATTTCTGATAGAGACGTGAATCAACTCACAGATTTTTAAACGATGTCCTACTATTAAATTGTGGCAAAGGTGCATATTCAGATCCAATCAAATCGCTAATTCTCCTGAATGTTAGATTTGAATAAAAGGTAAGTAAACATAATTAAAGTAAAATTTCAACCATTAATATAAAATGGCATACATACAAGTCAGTTAACTTTGTCAAAAGTGAAATTCCAGAAGGAATCGGCCCACTTAATCCACTTCCTTGAATCACTCTGCCAAGAATAAAGTAACCATGGATAATTCTTTTGAGAAGTAAATCAATACAAAAACAATCAAATTTGAGTATACATAAAAAATGAAGAAGAAAGTCCATACAGTTTTTTAATACTTGTCCAGTTTTGAATATAATCGGGTATCTTTCCAGAAAATTGGTTGTCCTCAATCCAGCTGCATTGAGAGAGGGCATGAAAATATGAAGCATAAAAAAAACTACTGTTTCATTTAGTCATCGATAAACATCACCATAAAATTTTAAGCTTACAAATCTTCCAATGTAGTGAGCTTAGCTAATGTCGCAGGTAGTTCTCCAGTAAAATTGTTAGAGGAAAATCGCCTATATATCAATGAAAACAAAAGAGTGACTTATGATTCTAAGTCATGGAAATCAAAGTGGATTTAATCTTTGAACATTTAGCTTCCATATTTGAAAGGAGAACATCAATTGAGGAAAAAAAAGTTCTTACAGTGTTCGAATCTGGGTTAGATTCCCAAGCTCAGGAGGAATTTTTCCAGACATTTGATTTTCCGATAACTCGCTATCGATTACAGGTTAAAGTTAAGTTCTAAAACAACATTTTGAATTCAACACATACATATGTTTGTATACATATAAATGGATATTTTCTGCTAAGGTGGGGTAATGAGAAACTCACAAGATTTGGAGAGTAGATATGTTTGCAATCTCCACTGGTATTGAGCCTGTTAATCGATTTCCGGGCAGAGCACTATGACAATTCAGAAACATGTCTTCATTAGCCTAATGTGTTGCAAAGTCTTATATAGAATGTAAAGTAAGACCCATACGTCAAGATCGAGATCGTATAATATATCGAACAATCAATGATTCAAAACCAGAACAGAAAAATAAGAGACAAATCATACATTTTACTAATATTCATCATGGAGCCCCATTGTATTGGAATTGTTCCATTCAAGTAATTGCGAGAAAGGTCGCTGTAATAGAGGAACAGAAAGTGTTTGCCAAGCAAAATAAAATATAGATGCATATGATTTAGGATATAAAACAAGTTCAAATATATTGTTAATTTGGATGTAAGGTAATGTTTAGGAATTACATACATAGTTTGAAGGTAATGCAACCTGGTAAAATCTGGTGGGAGAATCCCGGGGAGATTTTGCCCTTTCAAAGTTCTGTATGTATAATTTATTACCATTAAAAAGTTAAACATAAGCAAAAATAAGTAATTAATTCTAATATATTCCTTAACCAATAGATTTTAGAGAAAAAAATTTGACAAGCTCTTTTACTCCGTAGGATTTTGAAAATTGATTTCACAATTTGTCTAACATATTTTCAGTAAAAATAAATATATTTGACACTATTGATTTTACTTTCAAATCTTTGTTTGACTATAAGGGATAGCAATTTCATAGATGTATAATAATAACAAATTTAAATTTCAGGTGTTAACCGATCTAACTAATGTATACACATATACAATGTCAATTCTTACGTATATATCAATGTAATAACTTCATTTATACCGTAAATGAAGAAAAAAATACACAGAAAATAGACCTACATTTCAACAACATGGCAAAAGTTGTCACCAGCAACACTGCAGTTACAAGAAACAATGTTCACTACGACTTGCAATCTGCGACTCGGAGGCGTAGGTGTGGCCCAGTTAGAATTGTTGCTGCATGGATCAATTTCGAAGTTCCAATCTTTCTTACCAAGTGATTTAGCTATATCTTCAAGAGCTTTCTCTATATATACATACATTTCAGAGCTATAAGCTAAGTACTAAAAAATCTTCTAAACTACACACATGTCATCAAATATATCTGAGGAAAAATATACATTATATTTAAACCAACATGAAGCCTTAGATAAAAAGAAAATTGCAAAAGAAAGATCAAAGAAATTTCTTTTATATAGGAGCTATATACAAATAGATATAGATATCATATAAATCTTCTATACTTCACACTAGTGTGTGTGTGTGTGTAATTATTCAAAATTTCTATAGAAATTATGAGAAAAAGATACATGATATTTTCTAACATGAATCCTTAGATAAAAAGAATAGAAAATAAAAATGAAAGAAATTTCTTTATTGTGTAGTAGCTATAGCAGAAATAGATATCATACTTTCATCAGGGTGAATAGTAGCTCCAAAAGCTGTTAGAGATATAAACCAAATGACACTGAACGAAAGGAAGAGAGATTGAGAGAAAGTACTCATCTTAAAATTATTCACAAGGAAAAGAGAAGTTTAGATATATCAATAATATGAAGGAAGATAGTCTAATATAGTGTGTATGTTGAATTTAAGAGGCAAGAACAAGTCCACAATACAAGTAAACGCGTGTATCATTGTAAATAATCAATTTGGGCACTGTTTGAATAAACTTCTTCCTTAAGCACTTATAGTATAAGCACTATCATGTAAGTAATTATGTATAAGCATTTTGTATAATAAAGTAAACAAAACTCGTTTTTTTTTTTTAAGTAAAAAGTGCTTATAGCATTTCATTAAAAATGATATTGTTAATACAACGAGGGGGATTAAAATAAGTAACGGGACTAGCTAATAATGTGGCTTCTCCTGCAAGTGCGTGAGCAACCTCATTTGCTTGTCGCCTGATAAACTCGACCCGAGAGTTTGTGAAGTAAGTGCTGAAGAGAGATTGACAAGCTGAAATAGTTTAAACAAAATTCATATAAGTTATCCATAATAAGTTGTATTTAAAAACTCCCCCAAACTGTTTGACAAGTGTTTATACAAGTAAATAAGCTCATATAAGTGAATCAAGTAAATTTAAGGATAATATTTTAAATTTGATTGATTTCAGAGAGTAATATGAGAGCAGCTACAGTTTAATCAAGTAAATTGATGGATGTCCACCAACAAACAAAAGAAATTAAAGTCAAACATATAAGTGAATGATGTTTAATCCTCATTTATGATTGCTACAGTGGGGAGACATGTATTTAAAGGAGGCAAAAATATATGCATAGAAAGATTGAGGAGAAGACTCAGAAAATGTATATACAAGTCAATATTTAGACTATTCTTCACCTACTATAGATGTATCCCCCATTCAGGAACTATGACAAACAGAAATATGTCATATGCAATTACTTTTCAAAATATTTAATTACTGAGTAATTCCCTTCAAAAAAAAATTACATTGAGTAATTAAAATTTAATAATCCAAAAATTCTACCATCAGTTTGAACATAAAAAAAGAGAAAATGACATTTTGGTCTGTGAATGTGTCAAACATTGATATTGTAAATAAGATCAAAAAAATCAATAACACGAATTAAGCATGTTTCAGCGTCGAACACACGACATGACACCAACACATATAATTAGATTGAATAAAGTAATTTTATCAAATATTATTAGTGTCTGTGTGTCAGTTTCCGGTGTATGTGCCCATATTCATGTTTCAAAACCGACGCGGTTGCCTTAGCCGTGACCATGGGTGGCTGCCTCTCTCTCTACCTCTCTCTCTCAACATATTTTTTCAAGTTTTTAATGATATAATTCTACCACCACATTTTTATGTTTTTATTTTGGTCACATTAAAAGGAGAGTTTAGTTATTATTGAGCAACAACCCGTTCCAAAATAACTTACATTTTTGCACAAAAACTTTGTTCCAAAAAAACCTACTTTTTCAATTTTCAATACAGCATTAATCATCAATGTGTGTACATGATCACCAATCCAATTATCACTTTATTGTTTTTCAACAATGTCTTCAAATTCATTGTCGGTCCAAAGTTATGCCATATAAGGAATGTACGAAAAAGCCTTTACCTAGAGAAAAATCCATGTGTTGAAAGTGTTGGAACAAAGGGTGTTTCTCAAAATCACCTCTTGAGTTTTGATGATAACAAGGTATTAAAAATTATCAATTGGATATGCTAAACAATTTGTTCAAGTGTACAGGATCCAA
>Ga0228711_1000534_pt1 | contig 47685 bp, 28 predicted proteins | sample MedpolnodulmetaG_2_FD_177996 | JGI IMG/M metagenome (GOLD analysis project Ga0228711, IMG submission 177996) | Root nodule microbial communities from Medicago polymorpha collected in Santa Monica, California, United States - brown nodules | ecosystem: Host-associated > Plants > Roots > Nodule...
CCAACTGCACTTTTGTCCTGATTTTTAACACATAAACAAAGAAATCAAGACTTATTCGTCGAATTCAACAAGTTAACAAAGACCGAGAATAGAAAATTAAGCAATTCATCCTTTTTTTTTATTTTCAGCAAGTATCTGCAAACTTTTGGAGTTTGAGAGGATGCAGTTGAAAAAAATAATTGAGACAGATAAGATTGAGTGTGGAAAAGTGTAGATGTTATCATTTTTATTTTCAATAGATCTGGATCATTGATTGAATCTGATGGTAATTTTTGTATGCTTCACCGGTGAGGAACTTGATTGATCTCTCAACCTAGAATCCACCGTTAAAACGTAGTATCAAGCATTGTTATAATTTTGCACAAAAACTTCAAATCATCTTCTATTGTTTCATAATTGATAGTATACGAATGCATATCTAAAAAAAATATGATAGTAGGAATCAAAATTATTCGTAAACGATACCCACAATCACAAATGGTAGGTACAAATTTATGTATTTATTTTTTACTAAAAGGTACATATATGTATTTATTTCTCAAATGACAGAAGTACAATAGGTTTTAATATATAAAACAGGGAGTTGGCTAGTACAAATTTGTCTTTAGTAAGATGCATAATAATTTTTTTCTCTTTTTTTCCTTCAATTTGGTTATGTGCACGTGGTAAGAGGATATATATCAAGTGAAGAAAAACGAATATTTTTAGAACATACTGCTAATATATTTTTCTTTTAAAAGTACATACAGAGAAAAAGAAAGAAAATTGATTTACGCAAATTTTCTCATTGGCAAATATTTTAACAATATAAAACATAAAGCCAAAGAAAAACTTTAATTGTAATTGAGTTCTTCATGTGTACGATAAGTTAATAACAATTGGCTCACATGCATGGACTAATTCCAAAGCTAACATTCAACGTACTTGGATACCTATTTCCAAAGTTTGAAAATAAAATAAATTGTATAAAAAAAAGGTTGGAAAATAATACAATAGGTGTATGTAATCCAAAAATAACTTCTTAAATTACTTAAAAGATTAAAGTTAGAATCACTTTGACTAAAGAATCATGTTTCTAATTTGAAATCTCTACACCGTGCATTAGAATTGCGGCTATAAATTAAAGTGAATATTGTAGGAGTTGGAGTTGGTTAAAATTGAAACACTTTGAAACATTCTCACATTGTCTAATATCTTAAAGAAAAAGATAGATCTGGATTATATATTTGGATTCTAGTTCTTGTTGAAATGTAAGGTCTTGGATAAACAACTTAATTTTACGGTGTATAACACAAGCGTTAATAGTATATCAACGCTTATCATAAACTAAGAAAGTAAAATAAATTCAAACTGTTTTTATAAATTATATGTTATTTTCATAAATTATCATATAAGCTTATGGAATAAACCATTTAAGTACTCCATCCGTCTTACAGTATTAGTCGTTTAAGGTTTGTATACAATTATTAAGGAAATGATTAATTGTGTTGATTTCAATGGTAAAATTAGTAGCATTTACTAAAACATCCTTATTAATTGCAGTTAGTGGAGTAATTAAGTTGGATGAAATTCAATAAATAAATGTATAATAGTGGAAAAAAATAATAAATGTTGCATTGGTATTGTAAAGTGACAATTATTTTGAGAAAAAGAAAAAATGCTAAAGAAACAATAATTGTAAGACAGAGGGAGTAAGTTCCTTCAATGATGCATGACAGAAGCAAGGGTTAGCAAATGCTAAATCTAAAAGATAAACAGACAGGTTGCAAGCGACAAACCTATCAAACAAGGGTTCCCGAATCCACCAAAATTAAGAGAAAGTCTCAAATATTTTTATTGAATGAAAAAGTGCCTCTTAGGCTGCATAAGTTCTGTTTAAATAAGAAATAACAAACTCGTATGGGCCGAAAAATAACAAACCAAAATAAAATAGAAAATTCTAGAATATGCTAAACTATTAAAAGGCGGTTTCGGGCCTTCAGACGACCTCAAATGACTAAAATAACCCTTACGTCATGGCGAAGCAATGTGTATTGCTCGTGAGGTCCGAGATTTTCCGAAAAGGTATAATTCGGGTCATTCCGACACTGGATGCAAAATCTGCATCATTCCAAGTGAATCTTTCTTGTGCGACACTTCGTCTTCGACCCGTGTTGCCAGTTTGTCTACATCATTCAAACAATTTCTAAACATTCCCTTCTGTAGATAAATTTAAATAAGTCAATCAATACAAACTTTTATTTTAAAAAGTTTGGATGTATTGAGGTCTTAAAGTGTTTGAGAGAGCTTATGTGTTGTAAAATTGTCAACTTATTTTCTAATTATCATTAGGCAACAATCATAGTTTTTTTCCCTTGTTTTGAATTTTTTTTTATTGTATTCTTGTTTTCTAGTTACGTTCTTTAATTTCTCTTTGGTACTTGTTTTAAAAGTGGGCCAGAAAATTAGTGTCACCATATTTGTCTAACGTTAAATTTAGTATAATGAAGCACAATTGAATAATCATGTAAAGCACAACATCTTTTATTTTCTCAAGAAAAAATATATAATCATGTTAAATGTTGATTTCATTTGGTGTTGGTGGGAATAAAGAATGAAACTTTTTCTTTTCTTTTGTGATCTTGAACTTTAAAATAAAGAAAAGATAATTAATATTGACCCCATGTGGTTACCAATTTCCCTTTTGCTGCAAGTTGGTGTTAACTTAATAAAAATCAGAGGAAGCATTATAGAATATGATAGAGACATCCCAGCTTGATTTTGGAGCCACCACTTTGAACTAATTATACGGCTTTTCAATTAAGGTGAAAGTATACCCATTTTCTTTCTACTACAATATAATAATATCACAAGAAATCTTGGATTTTTATATAAACTCTAATTCGAAACTAACTTATAATGTGTGAAACGAGTAACCTAATTACAAATGGCATAATCGTTTTATAAATACTTTAAAATTATTTTAAAATTTAAATTTGACTTAACATAATTCCTAAAAACCTTACGTATAATATGAAGATTGTCTTTATTTATAAACTTATTTTTAGGTTTATCTCATTCAATATGTAAAACTCTTAACATGACTAGAGTGGACCTCAAAATGACTCCACAATGTTGAGATGGTGTTATATGCAATGTCAATATAGAAGTAAAGTCATGCTATCAAAGTGGGGACCACTAAGGGATAGAGAAAAGAGACACTTGCTATAGTTGATTCAATACCCCTAAAAAAAATAGTTGATTCAATAATTCAAGCTTTGTTACGTACAATTTGAAGGATTTTATCATTGTAATTTTACAAATATTGTTGAAATAAATCCTTTGGTGCGCTCAACATTATAAGAAAAATTATTAATAGTATATAAGGTGTGAAGAGACACCAAAAGTTGAATTTCTTCCACTCTTCAATTTCTTTTTTAATAATTAAATTGCATTTCTTCTTTAATTTTCATTGAAGATATGATATCTTTTTTTTTAATTTTTATATATGTAATTTCAACCATATATGGGTAATTTTAATTGTGTTTTGTCAACAAAAAAAAATGTATAATTTTAATTGTTGTATACTCATGAAACCAGCCCCCATGTCCATCCAAAAATTTACTCATGAGTACCATCTTGGGGTGGTCCCTACATAGAAGCTTCCATGTATAATTTAATTTGATACTTACGCATGCTTTTGTATTTGAAAAGTCTAAAATCTTAGTTAGGACAAAAATTCATTTCTAGTAGCTTCTGTCCAAACGTGATTTACTAAATACAAATATCAAACGAAAACTTACTCATGAAACCAGCCCCCGTGTTCATCCAAAAATGTTAATATCTCAGATAAGGAAATTAATGGGTCCAAACCACATGAATCGATGAGGATAGATTTGTTTCAATATGTAAAATTGTCAATTTTGGATACGGCTATTAATATCATCAATGGTGGGTACTTATATGTGTAAATGAGGGGGAGAGACAAACCATGGATAAAGTCAAAATTGTTCTAAAATCTATATACCAACATAAGGGTATCTATTCCTTCAACAAAACAAAAAAATATAAGGGTATTACAAATGTGCAAGATATTGAAAGAGAAATTATATTTTGACATGTAAATTTTACATCAAATTATATCCTGACATGTAAATTTTACATCAAAAAGTTTTGATAATTACCATAGTATAATATACTTCCTACGACGGATAATTTAATTAGGAGACGAGTTCTATAGCCTAAAGGGCAACTTTGTGTGGGTGGTTGTGGACAAGTGGAGGATATGAATAATCTCTTTCTATCTTAGTGACTTTTTTAGGAAACTTTGGTATGGTCTTTATAGCTGGCTTGGTTTTACTAAGGTGCATCCCGCATAAGTGGCGGATCATTTTTTGCAATTTGGAAGTTTGGGCATTTACTCCAAAAATATCCGCTCAGTTCTTCTTCTTATTTGGCTGGCGCGAAAGAAATGCTCGAGTTTTTCAGCAAAAGGAGGACACATTGCAACAACTTCTTGACAAAGTTAAGCTCCAATCTTATTCGTGGTTAAAAACGAACCGCATCAATTTTGCTTTTAATTATCATTGGTGGTGGCTTCATCCGCTCTCTTGTTTGGGAATCATTATGTAACGGAGATTGTTCAGTCTCCTTTTCGTTTTTTCTGCCATCTTTACCTTTTGATGTAACTTGAGACTTTTTCTGATTCTTTTTTGGCACTCCTTATACTAGAAAGAACGGGTGGTTAACTCAATATAATCCATTTTATATTCTTAAAAAAAATACTTTTTTTACACGATAGTATAATATACTTGGTAAAAAAAAATTAGTATAATATGATTAGTTATGTTTTGTAGATAGTGAAAGAATATAACAAAATATTGTAAGTTATAAAATATTTACTAAACACAGTTATTCACAATTTTAAATGTCATTTGGTGTATATTTTGAACACAAGTTGTAATTAATGAATATCATGTATATCTTATCAACTTTTTTTTTCTTCTGCAGAATGTATATCTTATCACCTAAAAATCACATATATTTAAACATGATTTCTATGGTTAAGAATATATGTGTATTTTTTAGTGGATGACTATTGAGTTGTCGCATCTTTTTTATATTGATTTTTTTTTTGGCTGGGGTTTGAACCCCAAACCTTACCTATATTATGCATTGTCAATACCAACTGAGTTAAGCTCACGAGGACTCCTTTTTGATATTGATTATGTACTAAACATAGTTAACGATTAAATCACCAATTTTCTTGCTAGAACTGCATGGGTCAGACATTTAACCCCTTAAATTTGAGAAAAGCAAAAATAGAAATTGGATGATGTCAAGCAATTTAGTTATTTCATTAACGTGTGCAGTTAAAATATATAAATTGACACGTTAATTGCATATGTGATACTCTACGTGGGTGACACATAACAAGTAGCACACACACGCAAATCACCCCACCTATAAGCAATCACCTATATGATGATGGTCAAATGGTGATTCGTCGATCACGGTAGGAATCTCTAACTTGTTTTAAGAAAAAGTTCAAATGGCTAAACTAAATCTCTCTCAAGAGTGTAATTTTCTTTGTCTTTTACTCTCTTTCATAGGAGAGCATAACACCTGATATTGTGGTCCACCAACTTCAATTTCATGGTAAAGGGAGTAATTTCTTTTTTAAGCCCTTCTGCTACAAGTACTTCCACCATGCACACGTGACCTTTAACCTATCTCTAAATCTAAAATGTACCCTCCAATATTAAAGTATAGAGTACTAGAAGAGTTACCTCTAAAACCATAATGTGTGGACCAAGTATCGTTTGATATCACATCACGCGTGAGGATCCTGTCATCTCAAGGGGAACTATGTTTTGATTCATCAATTATAGGTCCTTTGCTTCATTGAATGTTTTAGATTTTTCCAATCAATGATACTTATATCATGGATAGTACTTGGGTGACATAGAGTTGGGTGGCATTGGTGACATTGACCAATCACAATGTCACAATGCTTGTGAAAGAGAGAGAAACACAAGCATTGTGACATTCACCAATGTCACCCAACTCGATGTCACCCAAGTGCTACCCCTTATATCATGCGTAGACTAATTTCATTGATATATTTTATCATTTCACCAATAATAATTCAAACACAAAAGCAACGTTATCTTATTTTTTTTCTGAATTATTTTGTCATTTCATATTGGAGTTAATGCATGGCAACCACCTTAGGCAAATGAGGGCCCAAAATTTTGCTTGCAGTTCCTGAAAACCAGGGCCGGTTGAACCGGAAGGTTGCACAAGCCATATCTACTCCTATATGTCCTATATATAAGGAGCATTTGAAACTATTTCACATAAATTTTAAATAATAACAATAATAATAAATAAAGTAGTGTAATAATAATTTTACATAATTATCGCGATAAGGATACAGCAGCATAGTATTTCTTTTGTTAGATGAGAGAAAAAAGAAAAGGAAAAAAAAAAGCTAGAAAAAAGAGTGTAATGAAGGCTAACTACTCAATCCTGGTTAAAGTATTCATGAATACTATGCAGATGATTAATGTTGTGGTGGAATCTATAAAAATCGTTAGAGCATCATAAAAAAAGTTTTAAATGAGTTTTATGTGTACACATAATTATTTTATAACTTTGAAATAAAAATATTTATTAAGGATTTAATGACTCCACTGAACTAAAAATGTTTTTAAATGGGTCCACAAATATGTATTGTAACATGTGTATTTCAAAATAAATAAATAAATAAAATGAAAAGAGAAATAATGTCATGAGATTGTGAAACCAACTTTTATCTACCTTCTTTCCTATTTTAATCGTGAGATTCATTATTTACCGAACATATAGAGTTCTTATAAAATTTCCGGTAACTAATAGATACGGTAGGCATGGCAATGGGGTAAGGTGGGGACGGGTTTTACATTCCTCATCCCCATACCCGATTCTTATATACTTACCCGTTACCCTACCCATATCCAACGAGGATGAGAAATTGAACCCCATCCCCATCCTCGACGGATTCGGGTATCCCCGTCTCATCCCCATCCCCGCATTGAATAATTTTTTTAAATAAAAAATAGAAGTTTTTTTTGCAACCCCTAGAGAAATGGTGTAATGCATTATCTGGCAATATGCTCACTTTAACATTTGTTAGACAGATTGATTTAGTTTCTCCTTTAAATATCAATAGTAGTTTTTATAACACGGCAATTATCAAACAAAATAACATGACATATCAACATAAACTAGTTTTCTGCATTCGGGACGGGTTTGGGTATGCGTTCGGAGTGGGTACCTATATACCCGTTACCCGTCCCATACCCGTGTTTTGAAATCGGGAAAACCCAAACCCATATTCAAACCCAGTGGTGGTTAACTACATATATGGGTTTTGTTGTCATGCCTATAGATACCCACTTTTTTCCTTATGTAATGGGGCTCTTAATAGATTAAGGTATTTGTAATCTAGATTGAAGATGTTCTTAGTCAACAACTGAATCAAGAGAATTTGAAAAAATTAAAAGATTTTTAGATCCTCTCTTCAAACAAATCTTAATACCAATAAAAAGTGTTTGGATCACTTCATTTAGTACATTAATAACAACAATTATGAATTAGACCACCAAATTAACCTGCTCTTACTGGATTAGTCAATGCACTATATGTACATTAAGAACCATTGTGCTGCCAACGAAAATCCCTACTTACGGATGAAAGGAAGGAGAAATAGAACCAATATCAAACGCTTGTTTTGTTACCAGAAGTTGAGCCAAGATAACTGAGATCATAGAGCTAATCAATTTACTATACATCTTCAAAAGTTAGTTTATTTCTAGTGCACCCACCAATAAAAAAACTCTCACCTCAAATATAAAATTTATGGTATTAGATTTTTGTATTGGACTAGGTTCTAATCATTTTAAAAACAAAAGAATAACCTCAAATAATGATGTTATGTAATGAAAATATCTTTTTGATAAATCAAGTGTTTTTTGGGTGATGAAACGGGGATAAACCCAAAAGAAGATACAAACAATAACAAGAAAACAAAAAGAACTAGCTCAAGAGTCAACCGACCCTAGCTAAATCCATCCTAATAAGATTTTCTAGCTCCCAAGGATAATCTTTCTAATGGCACAATTGTTCAAGAGGCTGCAGCATCTACCATGACTTCTCCCTTCTTCTAAACCATCCAGACAGGAGTTAATTTTTAACTTCCTACAACCTAAATTCCAAGCCATGCATGAAACCCAAAAGTTCAACAACAAAAGCAAAAGCTATGCCAATCATAGCACTTATTTTGACCTCGAGTCGATGACACCGCATTTTTGAAGTGTTGTCAGTTTTTTACCTTGTATGAACCCTCATAGTTTTATCATTTATAAAAGACACGTCTAGTTGGATTGAGTAGCGTATGTGTTGTTAAACTACTCTTAATCTTGATTCCCAAACAATGTGGTACTTTTTATTTGTGGGAACCGTAGCCACTTAGTTGAGGCTAAGGGGCTAATGGGTATGAAATCCCTCGAGTGTTACTTGGCTGAGCCTTCACAACTTTGTCTTTCCATTAGCAACATTGACAATTTGATGCACTTTCTCCACTACAAGAGAATGAGAGGATTGCGATTGTGTGGTGTTCGTGGTTTTTGAGGAATAACAATAAAAAAAAATGTGTTGCTTTGGCTGCAAAGATCTAAATAGTGTCTTCGTTATGCATGGGTTTGTTGCTCAAAATGGTGTAATTGACCTGTTGGTTGTTTCGCTTTGCTTTACTATGTCTTGAATTTGTAATATGAGTTTGAGTATCCCTTGTATTCAATCAATATTAATAATACTTCTTTTGGTTATGAAAAAACGAGGATTGGTTGGATACTCGAAGTTGTTTTGATGGACATTGTTATCACGCCAATTCCACAACCACAAACATATCTAAATTGATATGATTATAAGGCCATTCGAATATAATAGAATAAAATTAAAAAGAATGTATTCACAAAAAAAAAATCTTTACCTAAAAAAAAGATGTAAAAGAATATAATGAAATGAAGTTGATGATATGTATAAATTGCACCAATGAGCCCAAAAGGAAATCAATTTGCAAGAAGAATTCGGCTCTTCTCCCATCAAAAATTGCTCGCTCCCAATCAAACTTCCGAAAATACCCCTGCGTGACTTAAGTCACGCTGCGTAAATTAACTCACGCAGGTTATAAACCATATGTGAGTTAACTCACATAGGTTATAAATCCTGTGAATTTTCAACAAGTTACGGTGCGTGAGTTAAGTCACGCTGAGTTTAACACATGTGTGACTTAACTAATGTATGAGTATTTTCCGAAGTTTGGTTGGAAGTGAGCAAATCTTGTTGGGAGAAGAGCAGAATTCTTGCAAGAAACCTAGTTTGGCTTGATGAGTGACTAAACAACTTTTTGTTACGGAAAGAGACTTGTTGCATATCATTCAAGATAAACGGTGGTATGTAATCATAATAAGTGGGACTAGCATATAAACAAGATGTCCGTGCTAAACTATGAGTGACTCGATTAGTTTGCCTCCTAATACAAGAAATTATGATTGACTCTATTAGTTTGCCTCCTAATACAACCTACCCGAAAGTTGCTAAATTGATGAAGAATGAGTTTACAATTATAATGATCAAACCCAACTCATTTTGTTTCTGCATAGTACTTTTAATCGCTTCCAGAACTTGCCTACAGTCCACCTCTATTGGAACATTTTGATAGCCTTTATACTTCAGCCAGAGAAGAGTGTATAGCAGGCCATATGCTTCGGCCTCTACTGGTGAGGGGCTGCCTTCAAAATGTGCAGAACTTGCATGAACAAAGTAGCCTTCGGCGTCTCTAATACGCATTCCATACCCAAAGCAGTTACTTTCTGAGAACAGTGCTGCATCAACATTACATTTCATTGTTCCGATTACTGGTTTTTCACGTCTGTCATTGTGAGTTCTTTCTCTGTGTGTTTCTGCTGCAGCGAGTCTGATTTGTGCCTTCTTACAGTCATCGAGCGTTGTAACTTGTAACAGCATGCCTAGTGACTTCCATTGAGCTACGGACTGTATTCTCCCAAGCTATCTTGTTCCGTCTCCACCACATACTCCAAATTGTCATAGCTATCAATTGTTACTGTTGTGAGGGTCTGGTTTGACAGCACTTCAAAAACTGCTTTGTTGAAATCATTGGCTTTGTCAAGATGAGGCTGTATAATATGCAACAATCCCAGCTCCTGCCAAACTTCTTTTGCTACTGTACATTCCAAAAAAGTATGTCATTCAGTTTCACGATGAACACCTTTCTGTATTATCCACAAGACTCTCTACATGGTGTAATTGTAAGCAGATTTCACCATGTACACAGCCTCGACTATGCAGCCACGTTATTTGATCTCTGTCTTGAATATGCTAAAGAGAAATTTTCAGAATTTCCTCTATATATCTTGGTTGCTGGAACACTGTTGATAACACTTCTTCAGGCCATTGAGCTCTTGCATGATCAATAAGTTCAGCCATTCTTATATCTTCATTTTTTTTCATAGTAACGAGGGCCTAAGCCCAAAGAACAGACGATTACACAGAAATCAAGTGAGGGGTAGCAATCCCCAAAACATCAGCCAACAATAAATGACATCTTCATTACAAGTGGGAGATTGGGAAACCACATATGCACCATTAGTATCTCATATCTTCATTAGTGACTGCACAACTTAATTAAATAGTTTTAACAATTGTACCCAAAAAAAATAGTTTTAACAAATTCAATAATAGCAGTTAATGCATGTTCTGTCATGGATTTAATTCATACTCACTGTGTAAGGGAAGATGATGGATTTAATTCATATGGATTTAAATAAGAGGAAGATGATGGAATCAGGTCCCAGTTCATTCCACTCATTTTCTTAAAATTCCAACAATGGAAAATTACTTCATACCACTTCATCAATCCAAACACTAAGTCTAATTTTTTAGTAAGGGAAGTTGATCAAAAACATCCTGAAAGTTTTCTTCAAACCAAAGTTAAACTCAAGCAACTAGCATTTATTTCAATTACAAAACCAAGCATGATGCAACTAACAAATGCACAACCACTGATAACAAGATATAACAAAGCAAAGCAATTCCCATTTCATCCTATTCCATCAATCGAAAAACAGTTTTTTCTTTGCAAGGGCAGTTGAACAACAAAAACAAGCTGAAAACATGAGAGACCAATGTTTTGCTATTACCCTGAAAGATTTCTTAACTTAAGCAACAACCACTTACTTCAATTACAAAAGCAAGCATGATTTAACAACAAATGCACAAACCATTGATAACAAGATAAATTTAAGCAAAGCAACTCCCTTTCCTTGAATAACAACAACTATATGAATTAGGGGTCAAAATCCCCCACCTACATTCTGTATTTCTTGAACAACTTTTTGATCAACTTTTCATACTTAACCTATAAGTGAAGTTAGGAAACTACATAATCCCATATATGTTGTGCATATTAACAACAACAATCAAAATTTCAGCATTTCTCAACAATACAATGCGGAAATATCAAATGAATCAATCAATTGGTCTTAATGCTTCAGCTCCAGCAACAATCTCCAAAATCTCACCAGTAATCTTAGCTTGCCTTTCCCTATTATAAGCAACAGAAAGCTCCTTCGTTAACTCAACAGCATTATCCGTAGCATTCGACATTGCACCCATTCTCGCAGCAAGTTCACTAGCCAATGATTCTTGCAATGCCTTCAAAACTTGACTATTCAAATACAGTGGCATCATTGCATCAAGAATCTGAGCAGGATCTTGCTCGAATTCCATAACCGGAACACACCCATCTTTCATTTTTTTCTTCTTCACATCTCTCTTCAAAGCCAATTTTCCATCTTTTGAAGTTAACCTAAAAAACTCATCTTCTAAAACATCAACACTATTCCCATTCACATCAAAAACTTCGCCTTTTTTCGACAATGGTAACAACGTTTGAATCACTGGATTAAACCTAACTAAAGAAACAAACTTTGTGTAAACAAGTTCAACTTTATCAACTTCCTCACTAACAAAAAGCGAAAAAACATCATCAGCAATAATTTGTGCATCTTTTGTGGTCGGAAAACCGACATTGTCGATAAACCTATCAACCTCCACAAAACTCCTACGGTTAAAATAAGAACTACCCTTTTTTCCAACACTAATAACAACACAATTGATACCAAGATTCTTCAATTCCGCGACACGGGCTTCGGCTTTTTTAGCGACGGAGTTGTTGAATCCGCCACATAAGCCACGGTCACCGGTAATGACGATGAGTGCGACGGTTTTAACGGGGCGGACGGCGGTTAAAGGGACGACAACGTCGTCATTTTGGAGGGATTGGTTGATGGAATGGAGGGTTTCGGCAAAGGCTTCGGAGAAGGGGCGGGAGTTGATAACGGCTTCTTGTGCGCGACGGACTCTAGCGGCGGCGACAAGTTTCATAGCTTCGGTTATTTTTTGAGTTGTTTTGACGCTGTTGATTCGGTCGCGGATTTCGCGTATTCCGCAACGGATTTGGAAGTGTTTTGGAAAGTGGGGTTTTGAGGGGATTCTTCCATTTGTGAGAGTGGTGGAAAACATTGGGGTTCTGAGATGGGGTTTGAAGAAAGTTTTGGGTTTTCGTTTGGTTTCAGAGTTTGTGATGGACGGTTGATATTGCAAGAGTCACTGTTTTGAAGAAGAAGAAGAAGGAAGTGGTGGGCTTTTGAGATTGGGCTTTTCTAATTGCTCATTAAGCTTGTTAAGTTGCTCATAGGCACTCAAAAATGATCTATTTAATTCCAACGGCAGTTAATTACCGTTCGCTTTTTTACAATAGTTGATTGTGATTCGCTAATTGTATATGTCGTTGCATTCTGTCTTATACCAAAACAGAAATAACAACTTCCATTCATCAAACAATGTCTCTGTAAGTTGTGCTTTTCTGAGTCCCTTGTTTACTCTTATACTAAAAAATGTTCTTCGAAAATTATCTCTGAACAAAAATAAAAATGTTGTTTGATAACTACAAACCTAACGTTTTAGCATTCTTCCCATGTCTGCTCGAATGAATTTCACTTTGTTTAATTAGTTTCTCTTAATCACATTTTTCTTACTTTGTCACAAAGTAAACCTTTTCCAAGCATTTTCCTATACCTTTAACTTCACTCTACGCATCTAGAAACTCTTAACAATACACACATCAAAGCATAAGAAGAAATGAGTGATATGCTATGCATAATTTCAGAGACTAGTATCTCCATTCCTAATTATAAGACCATTTTGAGGAAAAAAATTGTCCTTTTTATAAGACCTATTTGGTATTTCCAAGTATATTAATTATTTCTTCATCAATACACCTTTATTTATTTTGCATCTTTTTCTTCAATCAACAATAAATATTATGTTGAAAACATAAATTAACTCTCTCTCTTAAGGATAAAATTGTAAAAAGAATAGTAATTATATACAAATTTAATACTACAACCAACTTTTTTAATCTCCGTAATGTTTGCAAAAGAGTCATATATTTAAGGACGGAGGTAGTAATATTTTCAGTCGGATGAGACAATAATGGGTGACAAAAATTTCTCTTGATAGACTCTTACATTTGAACTCATGATATCTAGTTCAATTAACAAAGACTCAAATTATCTCGAAGTGTTTTTAAGTAGATTTAGACTCCCTAAAAAAATATACCTAGGCACAGATACCAGCTATAAAAATTATATAATTGATATCAATAATATCAATTTGAAATAATCAATCTATGAAAGCATGTAAAAAAATATTTTTGAGAGTAAAAAAATAATTTAATTTTTTATTAAACAAATAATGACATCAATTAACCACGAGAGAAATACCAACATAACAAAGACAAAACTCAGATTTTGTGTCTTCCCTGTTTCTCACACACATAGATGCTCCAGAATCAACGTTATATTCCAAAGTTGTTGTGTGTTCTGATCTCTAAAGTGGTATTGTTACAACCATGATGATGTCACTGTACCAAAATTGAATTTCTTTACCCCCAAAAATAAATAAAAATGCGGAGGGTACTTGGGAAGATTACTGGGTTGTTCACCAATCGAACTATGGCTGGTGTGGATAAAACTGGGAACAAATATTTCACCAGAAATGAACAAATTGATGGTATCAGTAAGTGCCTTTTCCATCTTTTCTCTCCTACTTAATATATTGTGTTGTATGCTTGTGTTTATTGGCTTTATTGGTTTTATTGTGGTTTATGATTTTTGGTGTATGCCAAAAGGGTATTTTTGCATTGCTATTATCTGCTCATTGTAATTAGACACAACACTGATATGTAGACACTCTGATAGGAATTTAAGGAAATAGAAATGATTGAATATAGCTACATGTGCCGGTATGGAGCTTTGCTTTGGCTTTAAATGGACCCCTAATGGATGGTGAGATTGGTCCCCCCGGATTAGTCGGTTCTAGGGCCCCGATAGCTGGTTTTTTAATTAAAAAAAAAGCAACATGTGCGATGACACTTTTTCAATCTGAAGTGTCGGTGCTAAAATATACTCATATGATATACCTGGTGTTCTTATTTTGTTTTATAAATGGTGAGCTTGGAGAATAATGGTAAAGGCCGGATTTTTTTATGTTGAATGGTTCTGATGGTTTGATATTGATATTCTACGGTCACTCTTAAGGTTTACAATTTGGTAATACTTTGAAAAAGGGTTTGGTAGCGAAACTCTTATGATAAGGTCATAGTAAGTAGCAACAGTTGCAGTCACATCACGATTGCTGATATTGCGGAGAATTGAGGTTAAATGCAGCCTCAACCACGGTCGCATTGTGGTTTTGGAATATGAGAAACTGTTATGTCATGGCTCATATTGAGGTAAGGACCTTTATTTAAACCTGGGTTTCCTAATCCAATCTTAGTGATCAAAGAGAAGTCGCGTAGAAATTTTATTCACCTCACTCCAAGGAGATAGTGGGGGTTTGAACTTGTGATTTGTAAGTTGCAGGTGCCAGGCTCCACCTGACCAACCCTGTGAAATTTAAACTTTTAAGAAGGGTGAGATTAACCTGAATTTAGAAAAAACAAGAAAAAGATTTTTTGCTGCTAGATTGATTCACTCATGATATCATTTGGTGCACTTTAGTATGAATGTAAAATTTTAAAACCATGGTTCTTCTTACTTAGTTTACTGTTAATTTTTTTCCTGTTGCATTTGTAGCTCGCATTATAAAGAATCTGTTCTGATTATACTTGCTTGTTTTTGGTTTCCTAGTGAAAGAAAAGAGATGGGTGGTGTTTAAGGGAGAGCATGATCCTACATCCATTCCAGGTATATATTTTATGGTAGCTATCATTCAGCTGCTAAAATTATTGGTTTTTCGTCCACATCTATTAATACATGTTATTTTGGGGTGACCTAATTATGATATATGTGGAATTTATTCAGAAAATAGTCAATGATTATTTATCCCATTACGTATTATTGATGGATTGCTGGTGTTAATTATTTTAGTTGAATGGATATGTTGGTTGAATGGTCAGCGTAAAAGGGCTCCAACTCCAGAGGTAAATTGAAATGCATTTATATATACATATTCAGTTACTAGTTCTGCGAAGTTATCTGAAGTTGTTGATGTTTCTTAATATATTCATGCCATAGCCTGTGTTGTTAAAGAGTGGTTATAACGACGTTATATTGCTATAACATAGGAGAATTTGAACCAATGGCTATTGTTAGGCAATACACTATTTAGTGCAAAATGGTTGGCTAAGATAGTTGGCTATTGTTAGGCGATACATTATTTAGTGCAAAATCGCTATTGTAGCGGTCTGTTCAAATTCCGCTACACAAAAAAATAGTTGGCTAAGATATATCACTAGTCACTGCTACATAGCGGAGTTTGAACAAACCGCTATTTTCTGAAATCTGCGTTTGATAACACTGGGCATAGCTAGACTAGATGACATTATATGCAATTATATTTTATGAAGTGTTGTGTGTGTATGAATTCTTATTTCCCTTAATATTACTTAGAGGCATAAGAGGGCAATGGTCGACTCATAACATATTCTCGCAGACTAAGGAAACAAGGAATGCAGTAGGTTATCATAATTATTTTGCAAATAAGACTGCAACAATCTTGAAACATTCTGTTCTTGTAATATCCTCATATTGGGTGCAATCTCTTTAAAGAAATATAGATATTATTTTTTGTCTTAACTCTCCGGTTCATAAGGGAAAGGGACCTTAGTAATCCGGAATTTGGCCAGAAATATAGGGAAGTTGATTGCAATTATGGCCATCGCTTATCAAATTGTTTCCAATATATTTGGATTGGATAGCACCAATTACCATTAATTCCGAAATTAACTTCTTCACCTTAATTATCTTTAACAAATTATTCATTATGCCATGAAGAGTTCTAAAGATTTCTATAGAAGTAGATTATTGCAAGCATTAACAAATATCCCACCCCGGCAAATCCTCTTACAACAGTTCTAACATTAAAACCTATTAGAGGTATCAAACATCCGTGGCACTAGGTCAGTCTGACTAGATTTTCCTTTTCTCAGGGGATCTCAAGCACTCTCGATTCTATTTGCCTTGATAACTTTCCTCAGTCCATACGAGGTGAATTATAACTAATGCTTGGGAATATCTCTGTCTCCCCTCTGTCTCTTTGTATAGAATCGCAAATGTCCTCTTTGTATCAACTATTTAATAGTGTTTTTCAACTTGACGAATTCACCCATGGATTGACTATGACCTTATAAAAGTTGCACTGCCAGCTTTAATTTATTTTTCAGCTCCTTCTTGCTAAACAAAGGGGGACAATGGGAAAGAAGCTTTAAAATGCAATGCTTTGGGGATGTTTGGAATTACAAGCTATATTCTTTCAGATATGGAAACAATAAGATTAGTAGGGAGACTTGAAGGAATTCGTATGCTAGTATTGATTTACTGTCGAGTGAGTTGCAATTTCATCACTCCACATATCACTGCAGCCTTGGTGATGGTCATCGGTTGATAAAAAAATAGTGTTCCAGTTTGATGATACAGTTAGGTGGGAATTGATATCACTATAAATGCATATCTGTTGGATTTTGGAGGTGTGGATGTGATTTTATGGGTAGCATGGTTGGAGACATTAGGTAGGTGTTTAGTGAATTGGAAAGAAAAATTCATGGCCTTTAATCATAGGAATCAATATTATGTGATGAACTTTGCCACGTTAGTTGTTAATTTGGTATCCCTTTAAAAGGACGATTACCAAAAAAAAAGGATTAGTCTTAAGCTTTTGTGATGCAAAACTTATTCATGAATTGGTTACTTGATTTTGTAATGGGGTAGCAAACTGTTAAACTAACCTGTAGAATATGAATGTTTCCAGCTAAGTGAAATTATTACTGTTATTTGAATTGCTTTTTTATTCGTTTCAGGAACAGATGGAATTGGAAGCAAGGCGTGAGCAAATTAAACAAAACGTTGCTCGTATGTGTCCCTTATACTTCCACCTTATCTATCAACTTTTTGAATACTTCACTCTCATTTAGTTAGATTCTTCGTGTACGTTTTGTTGTTGCCATTGCATGAGATAGTTCTCATTAACATAAATAAAACTATTTTTGGCCAAGTTTAGTTCTATACAGAGATCTTAACACAAACTGTTTTTTTTTCTTTCACAAAGTTCTCAAGAAAGAAGAAGAGGAAAGGAAAGCCAAAGAAGGAAGTAGAGTTAGACGTGTCGTCAACACTGGTAAGATGCTTAAATTTTGATTGTTATTATTGCAATATTTTTCTTTACTTACTCTTAGGAATTATAACTAACTAATTTATATTTCCATGCAGGAAACGTTGGTGGTCCAGACTTGAAAAGTTTTATGCAGCAGTTTCCGGTTTCTTCCAAAGGTAGTCATCTTACTGTTGTTAACTTTTTGACAGAAATAGCGAGTTCTTTCTTTATTTTTGTTTCCTTTTTTCAAAGTTAAATTATTTAGATAAACTTGAATCAAACATATATTGGACATCTATTTTGATTATGATTTTAAGTTGTTTTAAATTTGAATAGTGTTTGACACATTTTCTTTCTCTAATATAGGTAACGAGGTTGAAGAATCATCTGGCACAAGGGATGACTTGAGGTTGGTCTTTTGAATTGATAGTTTTTGATGCATAGACATCTCGTTTGATGCATGTTCTTATGAACACCCTCACTCCGAACACAGACACGCGCACAAAAGCTCTTAGTGGCACTTACTTTGTAGTTTGTGGCTAACATAACAACTTTTATTCCTTTCTTATGTCTTCTTTTCCTTAATTTAATGGATTTTCATTTTTTTTATTTTTTTCTGCCAATCCTTTTGTTTAAATATTTTCATGAATTTGTTAGGCAATCTTCTCTGTGTTCCTGTGCCAATATTTTGGTGATCCCTAAGAAGTAGAATCATTACTAAGAATAAACCAAGTGACTATTGATTTTAATACTTGTGATTGTGTACTCTGGATATAACATTCTTTCTTTTGTTGAAGGACTGTGATCCTCAGTGCTGTTGTTTTGAAATCCATATGTGTTTCTGCGCTCTATTTTAGACGCTCTTTGAACTTTAATTTTTATTGGTGTCTTTTATTTTCTGTGGAATAATGTTTTTTCTTTCCTTTATAAAATAGTTCAGGAGTAACAATTCAACGTATAACAACCATTTCATCTTTCTGCAGGAGTTCTCAAGACAGCAAAGATAAGAATGCAGAAGATGAGCTTGAGTATGTCCAAGTGTTTATATTTGGCCAGTTTGTTACATGTTACTTAAAAAAAAATGTTGGTACTCAATAATTTTGAGATAATCTTTTTAGGGATTTTTAAGAAACTAACTTCTCATTGAAACAGTTCCGTTTTTCAATTTCTATCAGATTCACATTTTTATTAAAATATGTAACAAACAGATAAAAACTCTTAAAAGTTATTATTATTTTTTATAAAACTGCGCACTGATTGAACAAAGCTTTTATGATAATGAATAAAACAAAGTATATGGTCTTCATAAATCTGGAGTAATAATCCAGGCATTTTAAACATATTAGATGACTTTATCAGAGATATTTCCCAAGTTCTAACCTCCATAGCTCATATCATCGTTGCTTTATTAATTGTAATCTGTTGGTAAAATTTTGCTTTCAGGACTTCAGAGCCAACTGGGTCAGGTGCATCTTTTAAACCTGGAACCTGGCAGCCTCCAACTTGAACTTTCATCAATCATCACAATTACGTGAGGACCTTACTGACACAACATTCCTGATTTTGCCTCATTCTGATTCGAAAAGCCGTGCATGATGTTTGATTTATTCCTCAAGAATTTTGATATAATTTATGTGTGTGATCAAGTTTCTCAAAATTGTAATTCATTGATTTACATTTGTTCGACGGATATGACCACAAAGACAACTTGACGCGTTATGCATTTGCAGTGCATATTGCGCTGCTGAGTAACCTACTTCTTTCCAAATAATATCTTAGTTTTGATGCATTTTGATGTTTCAAATCTGAACATTAACAAATGTAGGATGTGAATGGACAAATACTTTTGGGTGACCTTGCAAGGAAGGACCCTTGCCTGAGTCTCAACTGTAAACCTGAAATGGCACATAATTGTTATCAAAATTACTGGCTTAGTTATTTGTCAGTGAAAATATGGATGTATTGGATTGTTATTATAATCTTATCCTTATCACTTGGAGCAATTAGCTATGAGCTGTTGTAACTTACAATTCACATTATAGGCAGATAACTTTGGATTCAATTATCCTTTCTATTGTACTATCTCAATGAGCCTGTAAGTCTGTTTGGGCTGACTTATTTATGCTTATCTATTGGCATAACCACTTGTGAGACTTTGGGAGAATTTATGAAAATAACTTATGAAATGTTCATAAGTTGTTATCAACATATTTCTCATAAGTTCTCGTATGAAAACATATTATAGTTTATATAAAAACAATTTAACTTTGTTAAAAAATATATATTTTTCATAAGTTCTCATATATAAACAGATTATAGTTAAGTCTAATGCTGATTAGACTTAACTCTACCAATTATGCGACACTCCCTTCCCTAATGTCTGAGAAAAGAGTGTCACAAAATTTTAAACACAAATTTTAGTATTTGAATAAGGTACTCTATTTTTATTTTTTATTTTATAAAATAAATAGTAACTTTTCAAAAATAAATAATAATAATAATAAATTTAATTGTATTTTTGGTCCCTTGCATTTATTTCAGACTTTAAGTTGGTCTCATACGGTTAAAAAGTTTTAAGTTGGTCCCTTACGTTATTAATGTCAGCATAAGTATATCATTTTTGTGAAGTTGAGTTAATTTTGTCTAAAATGTTCACGTGACACCCCAAAGTTATTTGCATGTGCATCTCTATTAGCCATGTGGATATTTTAGACGGAAGTTTGACTAAATTGACTAACTTATTGTAAGGTTAGTAGGTAAGGTATCAACTTAAGATTTTTTTAACTCTCAAGTGATTAGGAGTTCGATCTTTGACTCTTGTCTACGAAGAAAAATCGAATAAGAGGTGAGAATCCATAACATTACTTTATTATCTTCTTATTTCCCCTTGGGAAGGTGCCAGCCATTCATTTGCTTTGCTCAGTTGACACAAAAAGGAGTCTCCTTCATTTTCTTTTCCACCTGTGCTGCTGCCTCTAAACCTTATTCTCAAGTAATCTTCTCTATCTCTCAATTAATAATCTTACTTTAGTTTACTTAATTTGGTTGTATAGTTGATTATTTGTTCCCTTTGAGCCAAAGTCACTTCTATGTGTTCTTATGAATAACTTTTTCATGGATTTTTTAGATGCTATTATCACATTATATGCTTAGTTTCATCTCATTGGCTGTCTACCCCCGCTCGACACATGTCCGCGCTCGAAGTTGAACGGGAACGGACTCAAAATAAAGAAGACATTAATTTGTTGCTGTCATAATCTTTTATGATATTCATTGCATGCATTTAATTCTGGAGTGTTACATGTTAATATGTTTCATTTATTAACTTAATATAATATGGAGTGGGAGAAATATAAGTCACAAATGCTTTAGATATAGAAACAGGTGATCATTCTTTTTGGTTTTCAATGCAGATATTCGACAGTTGTTGTTATGAATTTATAATAACTGCATAATGTGTTGTTAATCAAATAGACCATAATTTTCAGTCTATGTTAAGAAATTTGTACATTTATTTAAAATGACCATTTTAAGTTTTTGGTAATGGAGAATGCTTGTTGTAGCAAAATTTTTCCTCTCGAACACATCACGACCAGTTTATATATATCTTTGAGATACTGTACCAAAATCCCTCTTTTCTATCCCACCATTTTTTTATTCCACCAAATGAGAATCTAAGGACAGGACATGCACAGTTCGTGACAGCTTCGCGATGCTTTCCATCGCAACAAATAGCAGTATAGATAATTCTTGTTCCATTAATTTCACTTTACTAACTAAACTACACAACATCTTGCAGAGAGCCTCTCAGGCTTGTGTATCACGCTCACATCTCGAGATCCCTCATTTGTGCTCAATATCATGGTCGAGCTGATTGCGGGGGCGTTTCTTTCATCGGTTTTTCTAGTGACAATTGAGAAATTGGCTTCAAAAGATTTCAGAGGCTGCTTGCGTAAAGAGTTGGTGAAAAAACTTGAAATCACGCTGAATTCTATCCATCAATTGCTAGATGATGCAGAAATAAAGCAGTACCAAAGCTTAAACGTGAAGAATTGGCTTGATGATCTAAAACATGAGGTATATGAAGTAGATCAATTATTGGATGAAAGATTTGCTAGGATCAAAGATTTGCTAGACAATATAGAATTTCTTGCAACGCAAAAGGGTGCGTTGGGATTGAAAGAAGGAACGTGTGCTCGTAATGAACTTGAAGTTGGTTCGAAATCTTCAAAAAGATTGTCAAGGACGTCTTTGGTGGATGAATCTAGCATATGTGGTAGAAATGGCGATAAAGAGGAAATAATCAAATTTTTACTTTTAGACAATGGTAGCAGAACCGGCGCACCAATAATCAGCATAGTGGGTCTTGGCGGGATGGGTAAGACCACCCTTGTCCAGCTTGTGTACAATGACCACAAGATTCAGGAAAGCTTTGAACTTAAAGCTTGGGTCTATGTTTCAGAATCTTTTGATGTTGTTGGACTCACTAAAGCAATGGTCGAGTCATTTGATTCTTCAGTAAACAGTGAAAACTTGCAAGTACTCCAACGTCAATTGCAGCAGAGGGTAACAGACAAGAAATATTTGCTTATTCTAGATGATGTTTGGAATGGAAATGGGGAATGTTGGGAGCAGTTACTACTTCCCTTTAACAAAGGATCTTCTGAAAGTAAGATTATTGTGACAACACGGGTGAAGGAGGTTGCATTAGCCATAAAATCTGCAAAGTTATTTGATTTAGAGAGATTGTGGGAGAGTGATTGTTGGAGTTTATTTGTGAGACTTGCTTTTCACAACTGAAATGTGATTGAATATCCAAATCTTGAATCAATTGGCAAGACTATTGTAGAAAAATGTGGAGGGTTGCCATTAGCAGTAAAAACATTAGGGAACCTCTTGGGAAGAAAATTCTCTCAAAGTGAATGGGTTAAGATATTGGAGACTGATCTGTGGCGTTTATCAGAGAGTGATAGTAACATAAATCCAATATTAAGTTGAGTTATCATAATCTTCCTTCTAATCTGAAGTGTTGTTTTGCTTACTGTTCCATATTTCCCAAGGGATATAAGTTTGACAAGAACAAATTAATCAATCTTTGGATGGCAGAAGGTTTATTGAAGTTTCGCGGAGGAGACAAAAGCGAAGAAGAGTTGGGTAATGAATTCTTCGATGATCTAGAGTCCATTTCATTTTTCCAAGAACAACCATATTTATGGGGTGATAAGCGTTTCTTCATGCATGATCTTGTCAATGATTTGGCAAAATCAGAATCTCGGGAATTTTGCTTACAAATTGCGGGTGATTCAGTGCAAGACATATCTGAAAGGACACGTCACATTTGGTGCTGTCTTAGTTTGAAAGATGGTACTATAATACTAAAGCGTGTTTGTAAGATTAAGGGATTACACAGTTTGTTGGTACTAGGCTATGGTGACAAATGCTTCAAGATAAGCAACAATGTACAACATGATTTGTTTTCAATATTAAAGCATTTGCGGATGTTATTATTCAACCGTTGTAATCTCACAGAGCTAGCTGATGAGATAAGCAATTTAAAGCTTTTGTGTTATTTAGACCTATCTCACACAAGTATTAAAAGGTTGCCTGATTCCATTTGTAAGTTGTATAATTTACAAACACTGATATTGCAAAGTTGTCCATTGAGTGAGCTGCCTTCAGATTTTTACAAACTTGCCAATTTATGCCATCTTTATCTGGAACAAACTCGTATAGAGAAGATGCCAGAGCATATAGGGAGACTAAACCATCTTCAGACGCTGACTACTTTTGTTGTCGGAGAGCAAAGGGGGTCTGATATCAAAGAGTTGACTAAACTCAACCATCTTGAAGGAAAAATTTGTCTTTCAGGGTTGGAAAATGCCATCGATCCTATGGATGCTGCAAAAGCAATTTTGAAAGATAAGAAACATCTTGAAGAATTAAACATGGAATCGTGTTACGGTTACAATAGAAGAGAAATGATTATCTATGAAGCTCTTCAACCAAATATCAACTTGAAGAGGCTCACTATTACATGCTACAGAGACACTAGCTTTCCAAATTGGTTAAAAGGTTGTTATTTACCCAATTTGGTGTTTCTTAAACTGCTGCGATGTGGATTATGTTCCAAGTTGCCACCACTTGGGCAGCTCCCCTCTCTCAAGGAGCTTTCTATTTCACGCTCTGATGGAATAGAATTCATCGGCGAAGAGTTTTACGGCAATAATTTAACAAATGTGCCATTCAAGTCACTTGAAGTTTTGAAATTTGACAGGATACATGGTTGGCAGGAATGGTTATGTCTTGAAGGGTTTCCTTTGCTTAAAGAGCTTTATATAAAAGACTGTCCCAAATTGAAAAGTGCTCTACCTCAACATCTTCCTTCTTTACAAAAATTGGAGATTACTCGTTGTAAAGAGTGGAAGGCTTCAATTCCCAAGGCTGCTAATATCTTCGAGTTAGAGCTAAACGGATGTGATAGCATTTTGGTAAATGAATTGCCATCCAACTTGAAAAGGTTCATCCTTCATGGAAATCGGTTCGTAGAATTCTCCGTTGATCAAAACTTTTTCAACAATGCCATTCTTGAAGAATTGAAGTTAGATGTTAGTGGCTTCATCGAATGTCCCTCTTTGGATTTGCGTTGCTATAATTCTCTTCGCAAACTTTATATTAAAGGATGGCGCTCCTCCTCGTTGCCCATTGCACCACACTTGTTCGCCAATCTCCATTATCTTGTGTTGTATAATTGTCAACATCTGGAATCATTTCCTGTGGGAAGTTTGCCTTCAAACTTAAACAGGCTTGAAATATACGATTGTCCAAAACTAATTGCTTCAAGAGGGGAGTGGGGTTTATTGGAACTCAATTCTCTGAAAGAATTTAGAGTTAGCGATGACTTTGAAAACATGAAGTCCTTTCCTGAGGAGAGCTGCTGCCACCAACTCTTCACACTCTTCATTTGTATAAATGTTCAAAGCTAAGAATAATGAACTACAAAGGTTTTCTCCATCTCAAGTCTCTCAAATCTCTATATATTGAAAATTGCCCTGGTCTTGAGCGCTTGCCAGAGGAGGGTCTACCGAACTCCCTTACTACGTCGTCCATTACCAATTGTCCATTACTCAAGCATCCGTACCAAAAGGAGAAAGGAGAGCGTTGGCATAAAATTCGTCACATCCCTTATGTGAAGATTGGTAAATGTAGGCATCCAAGGCATCTTTGACATCTTTCTTACATGACCTGAAATAAATCATGCTCATGTGGCCGTCTACTCTCACACACAAGTGCAACATTTAGACGGCAAGTTATTTCACTGTTGGTGAAGTTGCAAAGCTCTCAAGAAAGAAGAAGTTTAGTTCTACACAGAGATCTTAACACAAACAGTTTTTTCCTTTCACAAAGTTCTAAAGATAGAAGAGGAAAGGAAAGCCAAAGAAGGAACTAGAGTCAGGGGTGTCGTCAACACTGGTCAGATGCTTAAATTTTGATTGTTATTATTGTGATATTTTTCTTTACTTACTCTTAGGAATTATAACTAATTTATATTTCCTTGCAGAAAACGTTAGTGGTCCAGACTTGAAAAGTGTTTAGCGGCAGTTTCCAGTTTCTTCCCTATGTTAGTCATCTTACTGTTAACTTTTTGACAGAAATAACGAGTTCTTTCTTTACTTTTGTTTCCTTTTTTCAAAGTTAAATTATTTAGATAAACTTGAAATCAAACATATACTAAAATTTCTATGATAGTTAATAAAACAAAATATATGCTCGTTCATAAACCTGGAGGAATAATACAAGGATTTCAAAAATATCATTACTTTATCAGAGATAATTCCCAAGTTCTAACCTTCATAGTTCATATCATTACTTTATTAACTGTAACCTGTTGGTAAAATTTTGCTTTCTGGTTTTCAGAGCCAACAGGGTCGGGTGCATCTTTTAAACCTGGAACCTGGCAGCCTCCAACTTGAACTTTCATCAACCATCGCAGTTAAGGGAGGACCTTACTGACACACCATTTGTTGATCTTGCCTCATATGTTTTGTTTTGAAAAGCTGTGCATGATGTTTTATTTATTTTTTGTTGATCTTGCATGATGTTTTATTAATTCCTCGATAATTTTGGTATAATATATGTGTGTACGAGTTTCTCGGAATTGTAATTCATTGATTTACAATTTTGTTCGACGAATATGACTACTAAGATAACCTGACGCATTTTGCATTTGCAGTGCATGAGTAGCCTAGTTTTTCCAAATAATCTCATAGCTTTGATGCATTTTGATGTTTCAAATCTAAACATTGACAAAGGTAGGATGTGAATGTACAAGTACTTTTAGGTGACCTTGCAAGCAAACGTGAAAGGAGTGTACATTTGTTGCATAACTTATTTCATGACGAGAGTTGGTGAGTATTTTGAAATTGCCTCTTTATGATTCAGTGGTAGATGAAGGAATGATGAGGTGAAAAAATCACCATACTAATGGTCAAGTTTACTTGAACATATCTCAAACTTCATGGTGAAGTTTTATATGAAACAAAGTAAATGTGGTTGTTCATAATTTAGTAAGTACGTAACGGCAACGACATTTGAATCAGTTGTATTGTACCTTTTATTTCAAATCGTATGATGAGTTTTGTTTCTATTAATAAATTTAAAACATTTTACATTTTTGACCAATCATAACATCAATAAATATTTGTAAAAAAAAAATAACATCATTAAATATATTTAACTTAATTCTAGTTAAAACTCACAAATCAAATAAATTGTAATTCGTGGACATCAACATCACCCCACTTATTCACACAAAATATGATATTCAAGCCATTAGCATACTTACCCATTCATACGGTTAGTCACCAAAATTATATAATAAATGTTTCATCCCTAAAATTTAGTCCGCAAAATTTTAAGGAATTTCGGCCAATTAGTTTATGTAATATTGTGTATAAGCTCATTATACTAAAATTATGGTTAATAGAATACTGCCCTTACCTTAACCAGATAGTGGGGCCTTTTCAGAGTAGTTTTCTACCTGGGAAAGGAACAATGGATAATGCCATTATTCTCCAAGAAGCTATTCATTCCATGAGGAAATCAAAAAGAAAGAAAGGTGATATGGTATTCAAAATTGACCGCATATGATAATGTTAATTGGGATTTCTTAGCATTATGCTTGCAACGGTATGATTTTCCTCCCATAACTATAAAGTTGATCATGCATTGTGTAACGAGTTCCTTTATGTCTCTCCTTTGGAATGGGCGTCGGCTCCCTGGTTTCGCTCCAACCAGAGGATTAAGGCAGAGGGACCCCCTTTCTCCCTACTTTTTGTACTCTATATGGAATTCCTGTCTCAGATGATTATTAAGGCGGTGGATGATGGAAGTTGGAAACCTGTGAGGTTATCTCAGAGTGGTCCCCCTCTTTCACATTTGTTTTTTACTGATGATGTTCTCCTTTTTGCTAAGGCTTCTAAATCTCAAGCAGGAGTCATCTCTGACACACTAAATACATTTGCTATGTATTCTGGACTTAAAGTGCATGTGACTAAGTCTAAGGTCTTTTTCTCTTCTTCTACTAAGCAAGGAAAAGTTAATGCCATTGTCGCCACCACAGGTATTAATGGTACGCTCTCTCTTGAGAAATATTTGGGGTTTCCCATGATGCATGGCCGTTTACAAAGGAAGGATTTTGAATTTTTAGAAGAGAAAATAAGTCAGAGGCTAGCAACTTGGCAACATAATTTATTAAACAAAGCTGGTTGTATAACCTTAATGAAATCGGTTTTGAATTCCATTCCTAATTACTATATGCAAGTGGCTTGGTTACCTCAATCAACATGTGAGTCTATTGATAGAATGGCAAGGAATTTCTTGTGGAAAGATAATTCGAACTCTGGTATTCACCTAGTTGGCTGGAACAAAATCACAAAACCAAAAAAGCTAGGTGGTCTTGGAATTCGTAAGGCAAGGGATGCTAACACTTCTATATTAGGAAAGCTGGTTTGGAGTATTCACCAAAATTGTGATTCTTTATGGGTTCAGGTGTTGAAACACAAGTATATTAAGGATGAAGTGTTTCTAAACATAAACAAGAAACCAGGATCGGTAACATGGAATGCTATTATGAAAGCGCTTTTGGCCCTTAGGGAGGGATTTGAATTACGGTTGGGCGATGGAAACTCCTCCTTCTGGTACACTAATTGGGCGGGCACGGGTAAATTAGCTGAAAAGGTTTTCTTTGTGGACATTCATGATTTGCATATGCGAGTGAGGGATGTTTATGTGGATGGAACCTGGAATTTTAATTTGCCATATACTAATATTCCAACTGATATCAAGGAGTATCTGCAATCGATTCCTATGTGTCTGCATCCCACCGTGAGGGATTGTTACACATGGGAAGGAAATTTGAATGGCCTATACTCAACGAGGGATGGATATTTTTGGCTTGACAGATTTGAATTTTATGGTAATCTAACGAACAACATCTCATGGACGTGGTTGTGGCACATTCCTGCTCCTGAGGAATAGAATTTTTTTCTTTGGACAGTGTTACAGAACTGTCTCCCTACCAGGTCGATGTTGTGCCATCGTGGTATGATCCAAATGAACCTATGTCCGTGTTGTAATCAGGATGTTGAGACTACCTTCCATTGCCTTAGGGATTGCAAATTTGCAACTCGTCTTTGGCAAGCTATTGGATTTACTAACTTATCTTTCTTCCAAGGGGATGATCTTTATGTTTGGCTTCGTCGTGGTATTGATGGCCATTCTAGATTTCTGTTTATGTCCGCTTGTTGGTGGTTATGGCGCGCTCAGAATAGATTGTGTATGGCAGATGGGGTTGTCTCTCCCTTTTCTATTCGGATGTGTACAGACAACTATGTTAATCTTCTGACTAAGTGTTTCATCAAGCAGCGTCCAATTCCATTCATGCGAGTGATAAAGTGGAATGATAAGAATGGTAACAACATGATTTTGAATGTTGATGGTAGTAGCCTTGGTAATCCTTGTATCTCCGGTTTTGGGGGTTTGCTTAGGAATGAGGATGATGCTTGGATCCATGGCTTTGCTGGAAATATAGGCTTCTCTAACATCCTCCATGCAGAGTTATTGTCGGTTTATCATGGTTTACGTATGGCATGGGAGTTTGGTATTTTAGAGTTGTGGTGTTATTCTGACTCAAAGACCGCAATAAAGTTGATATCTGAACCCGTTAATACTTGGCATCACTGCGCAGCAATTATTTATAATATAAAGGAGCTCCTTTCTAGGGACTGGCACGTTCACATGCATCACACTATTCGGGAGGGGAATGCATGCGCCGACTATCTTGCTAAACTTGGAGCTGGTAGCCATGAGACCTATCGTTCTATTGCAACTCCTCCAGCTAGAATCAGCTTGCTCCTGCTAGCTGATGCTAGTAGGATTTCTTTTTCTAGATAGTTTTTCTATCCTCCTTTTTTTTTTCTTTCTTTCTTTTCTCCTATTTTACCAAAAAAAAAAGTTTCATCCCTAAAGAATATCAAATTTTGATTTCTACTAACAATATACGAAAGTTGAAGTACAACAAAATTTCATAATCGTCCTCTTTAAAACTCATGATCTCCTCAAATTTCACGCATAACTATGGAATCAATTTATTTTCTTTTTAAAACATGACTTAAAAACAAATACTATGGAACTATCCACAGATATAACAAATTTCCACACATATTTGTTTTTTAATTAAAAACAAAAAGGTGTAACCAACTTTTTCTCTACAAAAAACAAATTGTAGCTGATTTGCACTTCGCCGGATAGGTGGATATAACAATTTTCCACCGATATTTATTTTTTGGATGCAAAATTAATAACTCTTTGGAATACTTTTAATTTCAAAATATTATTTGTTTTTTTAGTCTATTAACAATATATAAAAAAATATTTTAAAAAAATGCAATATATAAATATCAAAATCAATTGAAATTTCATAATTGTCCTTTTTAAAAGTCCATATATTATCATGATAATTACGGACGATTATCTTTTCACACAACAAATTTGAATATCTACTTCTGCTACTAATATACTACTACTATTATAATAACTAATAAGAAAATAAGAAAATCTTACTCCAATAAAATTTCATAATTATCCTCGATTAAACTCATAATCTTCTTAATTTTATGGATTCAATCGTCATTTAACAAAATAAAAATCTAATTTATTTATTTTTTTTAAAATTATTATATATATTTTTGTTTATCTTCCAAGCCTAACTAATTCCCCATGTATCGTGATTTTTTATCACTTCCAAACCTAACTAATTCTCTATATTGTCATTTTGTATATTTATCACTTCTGATCCTCTATATCCCCATTTTGTAGATTTATCACTTTCAAGCCTAACTAATTCTTTTGCTTTATCACTTCCAAGCCTAACATCAGTTCCTTGAATCTTGCAAATAAAAAGTCAATTTGTTTCTTCTTTCTTTTCTTATATCTGGTTCTCTTTATTTTTTGAATAAATTGCGCAAAAAAATCCTCAATTAGACTTCTAATATCACTAATTTAGTGGGGTTCATGGTTAATTTGCGATTAAATAATAAGAAAAAACAGTGTATTATAACATAAATATAGGATAGTTTATGCTACTCTTTTATGCCATAAGTATACGAAAATAGTTTATTTTCATCTCTTTTAATCTCTAAATCTTACTAATTTGCATATAAAATAATTAATAGAAACACTACATTAATGTTAACATTTTTAATATAATCATTAATTTTCAAAATTTAAACATGTCAACTTTCTCATATAGTATACATAAAATTTGATTTAGGAGATATAAGCACATAAATTCTACAACGAGTGCGGTGTAAATATTTAACGGTACTTTGGAGAAACAATACAGTGATTTTGATATTTTGAAAAAACTTAGAGTTTTTAAAATTTTATCACATCAACTATTGTATATTGTTACATAAAAAATTTCTTCTGTATATAAGCATACGAGTGCGATGCAAATATTTAACAATGTTTTAAATATAAAATAAAAAGTTATTTAATAAACACTACATTAGTGTTGATATTTTGAAAGTAGTTATGCGTTTCCAAAATTTTATCATATCGATTTTCTCATATATGTACATAAAAACTTATTTATGTATATATAAGCACATAAAATCTCCAACGGGTGCGGTGTAAACATTGAACAGTGTTTTACATATAAAATAAAAAGTTATTCAATAAAAACACTATTAATGTTTAAATTTTGACAATATTAATGAGTTTCCACAATTTTATCATATCAACTTTCTTATATATTTACGTAAAATTTTGTTTTTGCAGATAAAACACGTAAAATCTACAACGGATGCGGTGCAAACATTGAATAACGTTTTGCATATAAAATAATAAATTATTTAATATATATTGATGTTAATATTTTGAAAATAATCATGAGTTTAATATTTTTTTTTTACTTTGTCATATATATATATATATAAATTTATTTCCACGTGCATAAGAAAATAAAATACACAACATACGTGATTCAAATATTTAACATATTTTTCTATATATAAGAAAAATATATTCAATAAAAACATTATATTAATGTTGATAATTTTTGTTTAATATTTTTAAACATTTAACAATATTAATAATGTAATTATTTTTTATATGATTTCCGCAATGTTACGCGGCCCATGCGGAAGCACCCGCACCGGTCTTTTACTAGTTAATCTCTAAAATTAAAAACCTAATCTTTTCAACCTCCCATTATTTTTTATTTCACTTTTTTTTTCCCTAATGACATGGCTATGTTCGTATTTATATCAAAGTTATGATCCATTTATGTTCAAATTATGTCAAAACTATGTTAAATAATGTCAAGAAAATGGTAAAATTACGTGTTATATTTTTGTAGGGAGAGAAAAGTTTTTTAACTCGTTCTTTATATATACAGAAGAATATAGATATATCCCTTTATTCCAAATCGTTTCCGTTCAAAATTGTTTGATTAACCCTAAACCCTACACAGACTCATTCACTCTCTCGCAAACAATGTCTACGCTCGAAATCGAAGCTCGAGAGTGAGTTTTCTTCTCTATTCAATTCAATCGTTATTATCTTACTTTTATTCATTCTTCCTAATTCTTTTCAATTTTGATTTTTTTTTTTTTTGCGATTTTTCAGTGTGATTAAAACCGTGCTTCAATTCTGCAAAGAAAACTCGTTGCATCAAACGTTTCAAACACTGCAGAATGAGTGTCAAGTTTCTCTGAATACTGTTGATAGTATTGAAACTTTTGTTGCTGATATTAATGGTGGAAGATGGGATGCTATTTTGCCTCAAGTTTCTCAACTTAAGCTTCCTAGGAATACGTTGGAGGATTTGTATGAGCAGGTATTTTGCTTTTGAGTTATTGGGCCGGTTTGGATTGACTTATTTGAGCTTATCTGCTTTTGTATTGTGTTAACCCTCCGGTTCCCTTGGGAAGCGAACCCTGATAGTCTAGAGTTCGGTCGTGAAATAAGTATAGTCTACCAATAATTGTGTTTGAGTTGTTGGGCCGGTTTGCATTGGCTTATTTGAGCTTATTTACTTATTGGGCCGGTTTGGATTTACTTGAACTTATTTACTTATTGGGTCGGTTTGGATTGACTTATCTGAGCTTATTTACTGATATAAAGTATAAACATATTTTAGACTGTTTGGAAGAACTTATGAAAATAGTCATGACATGTCCATAGGGTGTTTTCAATTTATTTTCATGAGCTCTCTAAGATAGTTTATGAAAACAGATTATAGCTTTTATGAAAACAATTTAACTTAATTTTGTATATTTTGTTATAGAAATAGCTTATACATAAGTGCTTATCATGATAATTGTGTTATGCTAGGCTGCAAATTAAGTTATATGAGTTATTGGGTCGGTTTGGATTGACTTATTTGAGCTTATCTATAAGCGTAGGCAGTTGTTAGATTGTTTGGAAGAAGTTGCGGAAATAGCTTACGAGATCGTTTGCCATAACTTGTTTTGTAAAAAAATAGTCACTCTTGGAAGTTTCCATCCATTTGTTATGGATTCTTAAAATGAGAATCTGAAATTATCTAGAAACTGCTTCCTACGAGAAGCTGTTTTTTTGTAGCTTCCCTTGAAAATCTTTTTCTATAAAAGTGGTTTTTTGTTTCACTAAACGGGCCCTATGACATGTTCATAAGCTGTCTTCAGCTTATTTTCATAAGCTCTCCAAGATAGCTTATGAAAACAGCTTATATGAAATCATTTTGACTTTATTGTATATTGTTATAGAAATAGCTTATACATAAGTGCTTATACTAAGCTGCAAATTAAGCTCTGCAAGATGGCTTATGAAAACAACCTAGCTTATACAAAAACAATTTAACTCCATTGTATCTTTTGTAATTGAAAGAGCTTAAACATGATATACGCTTATGCTATAAGCTGAAATTTAAATCATTTATCCAAACAGGGCCATTGTATGTAACTGCACCCAAATTGTGATTATCTATTGATAATATGATGGTTCTGGTTGCAGATTGTATTAGAAATGATTGAACTTAGAGAACTGGATACTGCACGTGCTATATTAAGGCAAACACAGGTGATGGGTGTCATGAAACAAGAGCAACCTGAAAGATATTTGCGGCTTGAGCATCTTCTAGTTAGAACGTATTTTGACCCAAATGAGGTCAGAATAACCCTTTTCTAATTCTTAATCTTCTGCAATTTTTTGTTTTCCGAATCAAACAATTCTTTGCTTATTTCAGTTCTTGTTATTTTGTTTCTGCACTCTGCTGAAATTGTGCTATCATTTAGCTGTAATTCCTCATATAAAATTATTATTATGTGATAGGCCTATCAAGAATCAACAAAAGAGAAGCGACGTGCGCAAATAGCCCAAGGTTTTTGTCTTTCCTTTCTTTTCTTACTGCATCGTACTGTGATATGGTACTAGTTTAATGATTATAATAAGAGGTGCGTTATCTTGACACAAATTTGACATCAAAATTTGACAACAATTTAGATGGTTAACACAGTTCATATACAGTGGCCCTCACGCTTGGCAGATGGTTAATGAATATGACAAGGTGTCGCAACTCATTAACCGTTTAATGAACACAATTAACCATGGTTTTGAATGTCGTACACCATGATTTTTAGGCTCTGTTTGGATAACTTAAAACTAACGGAGCGGAACGGAACAAAATGGAATGGAATGGAACGGAACAAAGATTTAATTCCATTGTTTGGATATTTTATAACGGAATGGAACCAATTTTTCATTCCATTGTTTGAACAGTGGATGGAATAGAATGAGTTATAACTTTTTATTTCAATTTTACCCTTTATTTAAAAAACCATCAATAAGTTGAATTGTCAACTCAATTTAATTAACATGTGGTTATTTTCACATTCTTCATGAATAGCACTTATGTCATCGTTGGCATCCAGAATAAAACCAACTTTAATCATGAACTCATATAAAAATCATGGAAATTGTGTAACATGGTTACAACTTTGTGCATTCAAGATTTAATATATGATAAGGGTATGCATTAGGATGCCTATTCCTCATCAATTAGGATACCAATTCAGGATTTAATATGCCACTGTATGTATGCTTCAATCAACACTTTCTCATCAATATTTCTCGTCATTTGTCACTGTTTGTATGCTTCGAACTACAGTTTTTCAACAATTTTACATATTTTAGGTCACAAATATATATACATGAATAAAGATGAAGAAATCTGGGTTCAAATAACAATAGATTTTTCACAAATAAGAAGAATAAATATCAAGAAAAGAAGCATCAGTATCAATTTTAGGGAAAAAAGAAGAGTTGCAGAGGATGAGAGCAAGAAAGAATAATAAACGGTGAAGAGAAGAAAGAGGGAATGAGGAGGGGTAATGGAATATAAAAACTTGGGACAAAATTGTAATTTTAGTATTAATGTGTTCCATTCCATTGGATACATCCCAAATTGGGGGGAATGGAAAATTGGAGGAATGGGTGGTATTGGATGGAATGGGTTCCATCACTCTCCATTCCATTCTTTTTTTACAAAACCAAACAATGGAATGTGGCTCTATCCCACCCCATTCCATTCCATTCCACCACTCTCCACCAATCCAAACATAGCCTTAGTCATTTTGGATGTTGGACATAAGATACTTATATTGTTGGACTTATATGATATGTTCTCCAATTCACATTTTTGAACAATAGGACTTCTCTGTGTGTTTTCAGCTATTGCAGCAGAAGTGACTGTGGTGCCACCTTCGCGATTAATGGCTTTAATTGGTCAGGCTTTGAAGTGGCAGCAGCATCAAGGTAATTGCCTGGCAATGCTATTTAAGATTTTTTTTTCCTTTTGGCTTAAGTACCTAGGCAATGTGGACCATTGTTCATATCTGCAACTTACTAATTCCTAAGAATGAATCCTGTTTTTAAATTTTCAGTAATAGGGATGCATCATTCATTTTTCTATTGTTAATTAAGCAGAGAAGGTATTTCTTTTTTATGTTTTGGCATCACTAAATTTGCCGTGCATGGAAATGATAGAATGCGTGGTTGTCACATATGAAGTTCTGATACATGGTTTTCCATCCTGTATCCATATTTGGTATGCATCTGAGAGGGATACACTGTACCATGCTTTGTTGATACACATGCCGTGACTTTTAGCCTTATTTTGTAACTCTTCCCCCTTTTTTCTTTGAAAATTGAAACTCCCAATTAATTGCAATGTAGTTCACTGCTTCAGTCTTCACTTCACTTGGCCTGTCTTTGCATAGCCAAGCATAGTTTTACTTATCCACCAACAGTTTTGTCTTTTACTTACCACCCACATCATTTCTTTATCAATCTAGCTTTTTCACGTGTCTGATATTCAAAATCATTGGTGCACCTTCATTTAACCATATACATTTATAGAATATTTGATTCTTAACAGTAATGTGTATTCTTTAATTTAAGAAATGGCGTATCTCCGTATCGTGTCAGTGCATCTTATGTTGCCACCAGGTTACTTAGAGGATAATTTATATCTTGATGGGGATGATTTCCTTCGGGATCTTGCAGGTTTACTTCCTCCTGGAACACAGTTTGATTTGTTTCGTGGAACAGCTGCTATGAAACAAGATGTGGATGACATGTATCCAACCAATCTTTCTCACACTATAAAGGTATGCTTTTTGTATATCCTTCAAGGCAGTGTATCGGTTAAGTTTTAATAGATAATGACATGTGAACATTACTTAAGGAGACAACAACAGATGTGTGTGCAGAGCCAACTATAGTTTTGCATGGTCATTTTATTTGAAGAATAAACTTTCTGCGATCGAATTATTTATTGCTTTCATTATAGTTATATTTTTCCTTGTGATGTAGAATCTTTAAAGTTGATTCTCTTTGTGACACTCTTGCTTCAATAGAACATGTTTTCTTCATTTATCCATTTCCCCTCTCCTTACCTTATTGGTTATTGGCTTATGCAGAATGGCATATGGGGGTTTTGAGAGGGGTGTGATTTGGTCTGTAGTTTTTGCTCCTGTTTATACTATCACAAGGATTACTGCTATTTGATAATCTTTTTGACAAATTACATGAATAAAAATATAACCACATTTAATGTAAAATTAAACAAACATCTCAAAGCTCAAAATTATTCATAACTATAAATAAAAAGTCATAATATTCATAAAAAAATGTTCATAAAATAAGCAATAAAAGGTCATAAAGCTTAATCAAAACTCATACTTTAATCACCACCAAAAAAATACAACAACAAAAAGACCACACTTAAATAGCAACAAAAGTTTGGGAAACAAAGAGGCCCAAGTCTTCAAGACTTGAAGTAACAAAACAGAGAGGTTAAAATTTTTTGGAAAAAAGGAAACAAAAACGAAACAGAGGTTGAAAAAAAAAGAGGAGCAAAAATAAAAGTAAAAACAAGAAAGAAAAAGAAAAGGAAAAGACGAGTAAAATTAAAATAAAGAACAGAAGGAAAGTAGGAACTGGAAACTAAGGAGAGGAGAAAACTAGAATCTGGCGGCATGCGGAAGCTGGACGATGGCTTGTAAACTGTGGTGATATGCTGAATTGCTGAAAATGGGACGCAGAGAAGGAAGCTCGCAGAAGAGGGAAGAGAAATTTTATCAGTGAGCGCAAAGAAGAGAATAAGACTGGGTTCGAGTGAATACCCCCCAAAATCCCCTATAATGTTTTAAATTATAAGGATAAATGGGAGTTTCCCTCTTGCCTTTAGTCTTGTGGAAGAGAACACCGCAAAAAAATCGACGTGCTCTGCTACATCCAAACACGATCTCTTCTGTTGCGGCTGCACCCTTAATCCGCGTCTCCCCTGCCTTCGCTGTTGCGGCCAGCTACCACTCCGCTCTGATCCGGCGCAACTGCGGTGCTATCTGCCGCTATTAACTATCTAGACTGGGACAAGGATTTGACTCAATTGTGCGCACATTAAAAATTGATGACTTGCAACGATCACAGTTAGTACATTATCTCTGCCATCATCCTTTGATATGCAACCTGGTTCTTTGTTATTGACCTGGTATTCTTGTGATCTAGATTGCGTTTGCGTTGATATGTGACAGTGATCTGGTATATTTATGGTCATATCATACTGGGTCATTAGTTATCAGTTAAACAATTAAGTTAATTTCCTATTTAGCTTCTTAAAAAAAAAATTTGACCTCCTATTTATGTTGCCTTCTAGATGTATTCTTATTTTTTCTGTCTTATATTTCTTTACTATTCTTTTCTATAAAAAAATTTAGCCATCACTGATTACCCTTCTAAGTTGGAGAATACATAGCCTGACCCTTTTCTTGTGTCTGCTGATGTGCTTCTAGTTTGGGGCAAAAAGTCATGCAGAATGTGCTCGCTTTTCACCAGATGGGCAATATCTCGTTTCATGTTCGATTGATGGGTTTATTGAGGTATGCTTAGTTGGATTTTTCGCATTCGATCGATGGATTTATTGAGGTATCCATAGTTGGATTTGAAACTTTTATTATTAGCTGCTTTTTTCCTGATTTGTGGACATATTTCTAGGTCTGGGATTACATAAGTGGAAAACTCAAGAAAGATCTCCAGTACCAGGCAGAAGTGAGTTGGTTTTTATTTGATCTGTTTTATGTATCAATAATTAATGTATTGCATGTGATGATGAACTTCCTGGGAAAATTCTCTTTGCTTATCGGTCTTCAAAACCCAGTTTTTCCCAGCATCTATAGGTGCATTCAAATTCAAAACTATAGAAAAGAAACTTCATGCTATCAGATCTCTGTTGCCAATTTGGGACTAATTTAATCTTGATCACGAAATTTAGTTTTTTTTTCTTTTCTTTCTGCATCATTGATTTTATGTTCACATGTTATGTATAAGAAATATAAGCATAAGACTCTATATGCTGATTACATTTTACTTGCGAGATAGTATTTTCTTTAATGATGTGAGTCATGTTCTCATGATCTCTGTTGTATTTTCTGTGGCTAGTAAGTGTATGGATATATATATATATATATGATTGATTTTTATTGTCTAAGAGATTTAAAAATATCAAAGTGAACCTGGTTTCCACTTGGAAAACGCTAGTTGTTTGATAGTTTATCATTTCCTTAATAAAAGGAAGTTTCTTAAATTTACCCCAAGCCTTGTCATTTTTTCTGTCGTCATTTTTTGATTGTGAGATTTTGCAGGAAACATTCATGATGCATGATGAGCCTGTGCTTTGCGTAGACTTCAGCAGAGATTCAGAGATGATTGCGTCTGGGTCAACAGATGGAAAGATTAAAGTGAGTATTCTACATATACGATTAAGGCGTTAGGAGCCAGCCTTTTTGTATGAATCTTATAGTAATGGTTGTACTTGTACATCTTTTGATCTTTTCAAAGCTTGCACATATGATTGTTCAACATTACTGTGAAATTGAACTTAGCTATAGAAAATCATTTGGTTAGTGAATTTGATTTTGTACACCAGTAAATCACTGCGGAGTTGTCAATAGTGGTAAATTGTGTCACTCTAGTATTTGTGTGGTGCGGAGGGGCCTATGGCTGCTATAAGTTCTCTGTCGCATATTGTGGCCTTTTGTGGATGAAACTGAGGCATTGGCAACACTGTACACGTCCTGTTTTATCTACAAATTTAGGGAAATTTGTGCTATTTACACTCATTGTTTTGATAAGTTTTTGAGTTAGATTCCCTTCACCAGAAAAAAATCTACAATTGGTTATAGTCAAGAACACTGCAGTGCAAATAGAAGTGAATTGGTTTTTTTTTCCTTCATGGTGAATAGATCTTAACTCAAACACCCGCCTTAACTATGAATGTAAATACTAAATACAAAAATCTCCCTAAAAATGAATACAAAATGACAAAAATGTGGACAAAGCAGGGATTTTTGCTGTGTCAGTGTTGTTTCTGCCTCAAATGTCATCCACAAAAGGCCACAATCTCGATTCTCTGGTTTTTTCTGTGTCCTTCGCTTCACATTGCATAGTCATTCCCAGCTCTCTTGTAGCTATGCATTTTTTCCCTTCTGATTAGTGACAATGAGCTTAGGTATTGCAGCCAGTCGCGCCGAGAGACTGTTATGGCGATGGCAGGAGTGTCGTGGCCACCGCACATGTGTTCGTGGAGAAAACCACAACACACATCATGGTCATCTCGTCCACAACAGTGAAGGTGTATGGGAAACCCATTTAGCGAGGGTAATATGGGTATTTTGTGTGCAACCCCTATTTACTTCTCTGTAAACAAGTTCTTGTCTTCTCCCTTTGCCCCAAGCCTTCTTCCATCCTGTTCCCTTTCGTTTTCTGCCAGTCAAACGCGGACACCACCGTGGAAAAACCGCATGCCACTGTCGACCAACCCCACGCTGCAGTTGGACTATCATACACAACTAGTTTCTTGTCTGCTTTGTTTTGTTTATTTTTCTTGTTTTCCTCCTTTTTTCCTCCCCTGTTCCTCTTATTTTTCTCTCCGTTTTCCATAATGTTGCTTGATTTTTATTGTATTTAATTTATTAAATATGCCTTATATTGAAGGCAATAAGTGTGTCTAGACTATATTTTTTAAGGGTTTGTCTAACATGTGCAACATTGCACATGTTAAAACAACTAATAGTAGTAACTTTTTCTTGGAAAACTACAATTATTTATTCAAAAGTTTTATATTTAATAATATTAAATGTACAAGTTTCAATACAAAATTTCTATTTTAAACTTCTTAACATGTGCAAATTTGCACATCATAGAAAAACCCATTTTTTAATGATGAGTATATCTTTAATTTTGGGAGATTTTTCGGTTTTAAGCATTATACAGGATGCCACTTGTGTACATAACAATTCCAGTTTATAAAATCTTAAAAATAATTTGGAAACAAAGAACTAATGAGATGAAAATTCAGGTGTTTCACACATATATACAAATTTGATACCGATAGTTACTTGCTCATTTCAAAACCTGTATTCCCAATTCAGCTTATTTAAAACTTGTGTAATATTCTTATGGGAAAAAACTTTAGGTTTCATTGCTTTTGCACTGAACTCATCTAAATTCTCAAGAGAACAAATATTTCTTCGCCAATACTATTATGGTATGGCATTTTTAATTGTCATGAATGCAAAGCTTTTTCTCGAGTGGAAATGGTTTCTGCATGGTTGCTTCTTGCTTTGTAATTTAGTTATAGCTTGCCGCATTTGCTTGAATTTCATTAACTGGATGGTTTTATTGAAAGCTAGTTAAATGCCGAATGCATGGATGTACAGAAATGTAATGTTTGTGATTGTTTTATCTTTAAGTAATATTTATAATTTTGTCTGTTGATTGAACGGCAGTTTTTGTTAACGTTGCAGTTGTAAAGTGATTCTGTTTTCACCTGAAACTATTAATGTTAAACTTTAAATTGTATACTTCACATTTCATTTTAGGTGTGGCGTATCAGGACTGCTCAATGCTTGCGGCGTCTTGAGCATGCACATTCCCAAGGTGTCACAAGTGTTTCCTTCTCTCGTGATGGAAGCCAATTATTAAGTACTTCATTTGACAGCACTGCAAGGTTTTGTTAAATTAATTTTACTTATTTTATGTAGTCGCTCGAGATAACCATTTGATGGGCCTTGATCTTTTACCCGAAACTTCAAATTTATACTGAAAATGTTATGTAACATGTTATACTGCATTAATAAGCAAGTGAGTGGAAGCTAGTGTCGTTAATTATAGTTGGTGGTAAGACAAATCAAACTTGCGATGTTTTTGTTAAATATTGATGGGACTAGTTCACCACTGTTGCTAATACTAGACCAGTGAATAAGCTTAATCCAAAGACTGCATCACACCTTATAAAAAGTTTTACTCTTAGGCCCGTTTGATTTGCAAAAGAATAAGTACTAGACAAAACAGCATAAGACAGAACTTTAAGCGACTGAGCAACTTTTTATCTCGTACAGTGTTTTTTGGTGCGCAATGGACAACACAAACTAATGTGTTTTTGTAAGTCATTTGTCATTCCCACCCATAGGGCTGGCAATGAACCAAACCAACTCGAAAATAGTTCGAGTTGAACTTGAGCTATATATAGTTCGACTCATTAGGTTCATGAACCAACTCAATACACACACACATGCATATACACACATCATATGCAGCATAAAAACATCGTATGCATAAAAAAATAACACGTATGCATGAATGAGTAGTTAAAAAAAGGATAGTGTGAAGCATATTTAGTCCCACATTGGAAATTTTATCAACAACATAAATCAAATAAGTCCAAAACAATAGCGTGAAACATATTCACCACACATGGAAGTTGATTGAGTGCTATGATGAATGTGTTGTGCTGTATCTTTAATCCCTTTAAGAGCATTTGAAGCCAAAAAGGTTCTGAGCTATTGTTTTTTAAAAAAAAAATTCAAAACAAAAATTTGACTTTTAAATTATGTGATTCGAGTTAATGAGATGAACCTAACGAGCCGAACCGAGTTGTTCGTGAACTTTAAACGATCCAAACTCGTACCAAACTCGAGTCGAGTTTCGAGCCGAATCAATTTTTATTGAGTCGAGCTCAGACGAGTTTGAATCGACTCGACTCATTTCCAGCCCTCCCATGATTAGTTTTTAAATCAAATACGGTACAGCTAGAGTTGTCTTATCAAGTCACTTGTTTTTTTTGCAAATCAATCAGGCCCTAAGAGTAACTCTTAGCTGAAATTACTGATTTCTGTGCAATTCTTTATATAGAGCCAAACTACTTGTTTTAATTGTAACACTTTAGAGTGGCTTTAAATTTATGTTTTAACCTTATAAATCAAATGCTTAGCAACTGCTGAGTGCAATGGTTCTTTATGTAATATAGAATCCATGGCCTCAAATCTGGAAAGATGTTGAAAGAGTTTCGTGGCCATACATCTTATGTGAACGATGCAACTTTCACCAACGATGGGACTCGGGTTATTACTGCATCCAGTGATTGTACAGTCAAGGTCAGTTACTTGACAACATATGCCAAGTGTCTTGTTTTCTCTTATGTTCATGATCGTTAGGCATATTTTTTTTCCTTCCTCCTTACTGCAGGTCTGGGATTTGAAGACTACAGACTGCTTACAAACATTTAAGCCACCTCCTCCATTAAGGGTATGTCTTTAAAAAAAGCCCTTTTTCTCATTCAGTTTTGTGATATCATTTCCCCTAAATTTGTTTTGCCTAATTTCTGGTACCTTTTTTTGACTGCTAGGGAGGAGATGCTTCTGTTAATTCTGTTTTCATATTCCCCAAGAATACTGAACACATTGTTGTTTGTAACAAAACCTCATCAATATACATCATGACACTTCAAGGACAGGTAAACTTTGAAGAGTTGATCTCTGGACGTCATTTTACACATACGTAGTTCTACCGTGTCTCAATATTAGTGTTAAGGCTGTTTGCATTGTTTTCCTTGATGAAAAATGACTGTTCTGATATCCGACCAGCATAAGTTTTTTTTTTTGTTCAAGACCAAGTATATCTAATTCTTCTTATTCATACTGGTTAAAATTTAAATGTGATCGAGTTTGTTGCTCTAAATGACCATTTGGTTTGATATGCAAATATATTCCAGACATAATGTTTATGCTTAAACCTAGTTTGATAATCACAAGGAGCAACCACGTATCCAACATATGTCTGACACACTTTACAATTGGATGACATCGTAAATTTTACCTGTTCCGGCCCTATTTTTATACAAATAAATAAATTTTTCTTTGAAATAAAGTAAATGCAGAAGTGCTGAATCTGTTGGAAATTGTAATTTAAAAATTTTGAGGTTTATTGAAGTTACTTTTAAATTAATGCTTTTTCCGAAATATATTTGAAGATGATCAATCTCAACAATTTAAAAAATTGTTTGAAAATCACTATTGTAATTACGACTAATAGTCAAGAGGTTTGAGCACATAGTGTTGTTTCATTGTAAGAGGGACCAAACATTGTTTTTAGCAGTATGTGCTAATATTCAGTTGGAAAAGGATAGGGACCATTCTTATGAAGTTTCAATAAGACTGTTAACTAGTGGTTTTTAGATAAGTATTCATCTAAGGTATAATTGGAAGTATTGTCACTATTTGAGCCTGCTTTTCTCTTCCAATTGGTGTAGGTTGTGAAGAGTTTCTCATCCGGTAAAAGAGAGGGCGGAGACTTCGTTGCAGCCTGCATTTCACCTAAAGGGGAATGGATTTACTGTGTTGGTGAAGACAGGTACCCTATCCTAATTTTAATGGATAACTTGAAACTGTTCCTTCATGAAATATGGTTGTCAAAGATGTTAAGTACATTATAAAAATTGACAATAACTAGTCTTTTCCCACTAGTTGGGTTTGGTTACGTGGATCAAATGATACCATAATATTCTATCATTATTATTTTTATTTTTTTTTGACAAATTCTATCATTATTATTATTCATGTCTAATATTCGATAATTTAAATATGAATCCTTAATAGTTTAGTACAACTTGTTTGATCTTCGCATCCACCTTGCTTAAATCCAATGGTTGAGAACTTGAGATATCTCTATTTCTCTAATATTCTCTATGGACCCAAAATCCCAAATTCTTGAACTTTGGCAGAACTTGTGGTATGATTTGTTCTCCAATTTTCACCTTTAGTTTAAGGTAAATTTAGTGTGCCTGGTTAAATGAAAATTTGCATTGACCATCAGAGTTTAGCTTTAATTAATTATACAACACTTTACATAGAGTTCCTTGAGGTTTTCCTAATCAGTCTCGTATTTTTATTTTTAAGTAATCATTCTAATCTTCCCAGATTATAATTTGAATTTGTCATATTCTTTGTTCATAATGGGATCTATGAATTAAATGCAGGAATATGTACTGCTTCAGCTATCAATCTGGCAAATTGGAGCATTTGATGACGGTATGTTTGTTAATTTAGCGTGAGATTAGATCTATAAATATCTCTGAATCTGGTTTTATTTTCTAGTACTGTTTTTATATATGCAATTATGTTATTTGATCTAAATTAGTTTTTTTTTTGACACTTGGATATGCCAACCCTATCTCTGAACTGTAGTGTCAAAGGATTTGTGTAAAATTTGTAAAAACTGAAATATAAATGAAATCTGAAAACCTCTCAATGTGTCCTTTTATGCAGCCACATTTCAAGCTTGTCTAGGCCTTGTTTGAATAAACACCTTAATTGTTTTTTCAGTTAGCTATTTTAAGGAGATAAATGAAACACTTGTTCACAAAATATTATGGAAATTTTATTGGCATAAGCTGAAAATAGTGTATAGTCATGTCAAAATTTATGTAATCGTATGTATTCACAATACCAGTGTTTTATGTCCTAAGATAAGGCAAAACAAACTCTTAAAGTAATGGTCTTCAATTGATGTTATGCATTTAATTTTGGATACTGTGGTTAAATGGCCATGTAGCTCCATTTAATTTTGGATTTTATTTTTTTTTGTATTGAGGGTGTTTAATTTTTTTAGGATTTAATAAATATCTCTATGATTAATGGCAGGTTCATGATAAGGAAATTATCGGTGTCACTCATCATCCCCATAGGAATCTTGTTGCAACTTTTAGTGACGACCACACAATGAAGTTGTGGAAGCCTTGATTTTTTTTCCTGTATTTCTTTGTTATGAACATCTCTGTAGTTTGAGTAATGTATATTCTGGAACTTAATTTAATGGATTGCTAGGAAATTGTTGTATACTATTTGAACTGTAGGACATTTACAACTCAACACATGCAAGTTTCAGAGAAACAACACCCAAGATTGTTCTTCACAAGAACTTTGTGTGACTAAATTTAAGTGATTAAGTAATTAATCTTAAGATTGTTCTTCACAAGAACTTTGTGCGACTACTCAATTTAAGTGATTAAGTAGTTAATCTTAATATTGTAAAAAATAAAGTAATTGATCTTAAAGAGTTAACTATATTTTGGAGTAATCAATTATATAAAATAAAATTCTCATCCAATTCAATTCATTAGAGATTCTTCAATCTGCTTGTTCATATCTCATTTAGTTTGCTCCATTGTGTCACATCACATTTGTACAACAGACAATATTTTTACTCCAATATCTTTAAGCAATTCATAATTTACAATTGATTTGATCAACTCATTTGTGGTTTTGTTGCAAGGATAATTAATTGTAAAATTTATGCAAGCATAGTGTTTGAAACTCAACGATGAAAACCTCGTTTGAGATGCCCTTGGAGTTTTTGGTTTGAAAGAGGCCACAATGGTTTTCAATTAAATTAAGCTTTAAAAATGGATGAGCATGTAGCCTAATGGTTCTTTTCTCTTCAATTATGGCTATTGCTACAATCTTGAGTTGAATACCTACGTAACTAATCAATGTTACTGACCTACTCTCATTGGTATTATGAGAAATATACCATGGCCTGGTAGAAACCATCTTGTTTTTTCAGGGATGTCCTTTTGATTTTTAGCATTTTCTTAAGTAATTTTTAGAGGCATATGCACTCTATTCATCATCATACCTCCCTTTAGACTCCTTCGTATGTCGTTCATATGAAGTACGCAATTAGTGTGAAATGGCATCCCTCTCCTCCTAATCATTCCAAGCTTGATATTGATGAATCATATACCTGTAGTACTAGGCTTATTATAGCTTGTGGGAGTCTCATCAAGAGCTCTATAAGAATACATGTTAGTGACTTCTCATGCAACCTGGGGCATTATGCTTTAGTTATTGTTGAACTTTGGGGCCATGTCCATGGTTTGAGAACAACTAGTAGACTAAGTTTCTCTCTCATCATCGTTAGAATGAACTACTTGAATGCGGTTAACATGATCATATCGGATAGCACTTGTGTATCATTAAAGTACGAATGTTATATATTATTGGTCAATTAAAGTGTGCCATGTATCAATGCTAGTTCATAAATGCTTTATTTGATGTGCCACGTGACACTTTAATTGATCAATGGTATATAAGATTGGTACCTTAGTGATACACAAGTGCTATCTGATCATATCTCGAATGTCTTGGAACCTCAATCAACTCCTCCTATTTCAAGAAGCTTTTTTTTTTGAACAAATATTTCAAAAAGCTTTATCTCATCCATCAACGATTCTTGAATTATGAAATCAAACATATTTATCAAGAAACCAATGATTGTGCTTATCATCTTGCAAATCTTCATTCCTTTGTCCCGTTCATTAGCTTTCATAGTTTCATTGAACTTTCCTTTCTTTATAAAAAAAAAAGAATATGTACATATAAAAAAATGAATTGGATGGAAAAAAACTTCAAGTGATTAATTAATATCCATCAAAATAAATCGTTTAGAAGAACATAAGAATAACTTCTAATCGAACAATTAAACTTATTTATCTCCGATCGAATTTTGAATTATTAGACCTCCTTCCAAAAAAAAACCGGAGGGTTAACTTAACACCCCCTAATCAAGATAAAAAGACACCTTTATGGAGAATTTATTTATATCGTTATAAATTGAAAAATAAAAAAGGGAGAAGAGAAAAAACAACACAGTCTCAGTGTTCACGACAATTCATCTCTGATTATTCTCTTCTCTTCTCCGATCCATAACATAACATGCCCTCAGCTCAGGATCCATTCTACGTTGTCAAATCCGAAATTCAAGAATCTGTAAGTTTTTTCTTCTCTTTTTTTTCAACTTTTTTTTTCTTCCCCAAATTACCCAGGGTTCATTTTCTCTCTAAATCGATTACGCAATTTCAATTTCCCCTCATAACACTTCATATGTAATTTTTGAAAATGCTTAGAATTTGAGTGAATCATTGCTATAAAATGTTTTTTTTATTCAATTTTATTTGATGGTTTTATTAGTATTTGGGAATTTATTTCCTAATTTCTTTTGTTATTAATCTAATTACGGTTTCTGGTGCATAAATTTTGGACTTTGAGCAGAACCCAATTGAAATCTGTGAATTTGAAGTGTTGCACACATAATAATTTGTTATACAAGTATATGAGTATGATGAAATGAATCACTGAAAATAAATGCAATGTGAAAATTTAGGGTTTTGAGTTAAAATTGAATTGGGATTTGAAACCAATTATTCTTTCGGGTGCATATTTGAGAAGAAATTTGTGAATTTGAAGTTGTTGTGAAAGTGAGAATCTGCCAAAATCAGGGCCTGAATTGTGCACTCCGGGGCCCAAATTTGGCTGTGAGTTTTCAGCCTTTTTTTACGTGAAAATTCGGTGGCCGAATGGAGGAATTCAGGGCCCGAATTTGCCAGCAGAAAATATAACAGAAACATATTTTTAGGCTGAGATTTGTTCCCATTTTATGAGGGATACTTTTACTATAATTATAGACCTTGTATCAGAGTAAACAGAGAGA